>Ga0082335_1000176_pt2 | contig 141555 bp, 135 predicted proteins | sample Subgrocontami58m_FD_72375 | JGI IMG/M metagenome (GOLD analysis project Ga0082335, IMG submission 72375) | Subsurface groundwater microbial communities from S. Glens Falls, New York, USA - GMW37 contaminated, 5.8 m (SPADES assembly) (version 2) ...
GATTTTCCAGATCGAGGCGGCGGGTGACCATCGCCAGCTTGCCATCGGGCGTGTAGGGCCACTTCTCCTTGGGACGATCCCAATACAATTCGACCCCGTTGTCGTCGGGATCGCGCAGATAAAGCGCCTCACTGACACCATGGTCGCTGGCGCCATCCAGCTGGATTTTTGCCGCAATGACCCGCCGCAGCGCATCGGCGAGCAGCGCGCGCGTTGGGTAGAGGATGGCCAGGTGATAGAGGCCAGTCGCGCCGGGCGGTGGCGGCGATCCGCCGAGGCTTTCCCAGGTATTCAACGCGATGTGGTGATGGTAGCCGCCCGCCGACATGAACGCGGCGCCGGGCATCCGTTGCGTCAGCTCGAAACCCAGCACGCCGATATAGAAATCCAGCGCGCGGTTGATATCCGCGACCTTCAGATGCACATGCCCGATGCGAACTTTGGCGTCGATAGGCCGGATTCGCGATATCTGCTCACGCGGCTCGTCGGACTTAGTGATGATTTCGGTCATGCTGGCCCGCCCTGACATTTTGAGGCATGCGTGTCATTCTTACATAAGAATGGCATAGCGGGCAGGAAAGAGGCTTAAGTCATGCTCTCCCGGGACGAAGACATACTCAAGGCGGCCGAAAACTGGCGGCGCGAGGGGCGTGGCGTGGCGCTGGCGACAGTGGTGGAGACCTGGGGCTCGGCGCCGCGGCCGGTAGGGTCGAACCTCGCCATCGACGACCAGGGTAATTTCTTAGGCTCGGTTTCCGGCGGCTGTGTCGAGGGCGCCGTGGTTGCGGAAGCCATCGACGTGATCGGCAGCGGTCAGCCTAAGACGCTGGAATTCGGCGTGGCCGACGAAACGGCGTGGAAGGTGGGCCTGTCCTGCGGCGGCACCATTCGGGTCTTCGTCGAGAAGGTGGAGTAGGCGGTTTGCGTCTCGATCTCCTTTCCGCTCTCAACGCCGAGCGCGCGGCCCGCCGCGCGGCGATCCTTGTCACCGACATGGCGAGCGGCGCGCAGCGGCTGGTCAAGGCCGCGGATATTTCCACCGATCCGCTCAAGGAGCTTCTGGAAAAGCATCTGCGCAGCGGCAAGAGCGGCATGGAAGAGACCGGCGGCGCCCGCGTTTTTCTCACGGTACACGTGCCGCCGCCGCGCCTGGTCATCACCGGGGCGGTGCATATCAGTCAGGCGCTGGCGCCGATGGCACGGCTGCTGGGCTACGACGTCACCATCGTCGATCCGCGCACCGCCTTCGCCACCGTTGAACGGTTCCCGGAAGTGAAGGTGATCGCTGAATGGCCGGACGTGGCGCTGCCGCCGCTCGGCATCGACCGCTACACAGCGTTTGTGGCTTTGACCCATGATCCGAAGATCGACGATCCCGCGCTGCTGCACGCATTTTCGCGCAACTGCTTCTATATCGGCGCGCTCGGCTCGAAGAAGACCCATGCGCGCCGGGTCGCGCGGCTGAAGGAGCAGGGAGCGAACGATGCGGACGTTGCCCGCATCCATGCGCCCATCGGCCTTGCTATCGGCGCGGTATCGCCGGCGGAGATTGCGGTGGCCATCATGGCCGAAATCACCGCGCGGCTGCGGCTGCCCGCGGAGACGGGGCGATGAAATTCGGTCCTGTTCCGCCCAAAGAGGCCATAGGCGCCACCGCCGTTCACACCATTCGCCAGGGTACGCTGGTTTTGAAGAAAGGCACTCTCATCGGCCCAGCGGAGGTAGCGGCGCTGCAGGCCGCCGGCGTTTCGGAAATCGTGGTGGTGCGGCTTGAGCCGGGCGATGTGTCCGAAGACACCGCCGCCGCCGAGATCGCGAGCGCCGTCGCGGGCGAAAGCGTCCGCGTCGATCACGCCTTCACCGGGCGCTGCAATCTCTTCGCCAAAACGGCGGGCATTCTTGTCGCCGACAAGGAAGGCATCGACCGGCTCAATCGCATCGACGAGGCAATCACCTTGGCGACGCTGCCTGCCTATAAGTCGGTTGTGGCGGGCGAGATGATCGCGACCATCAAGATCATCCCCTTTGCAGTGGGCAAGGCGCAGCGCGACGCCGCGCTCGCCGTCGCCGCGCGCGCCAAACCGCTTATCCGCGTTGCGCCCTATCGCATCCGCAAAGTCGGCGTTATCTCGACGCTGTTGCCTGGATTGGCCACCAAGGTTGTCGAAAAGACATTGCAGGTGACGGCCGAACGTTTGGCGCCCGCCGGAGGCGAAATCGTCGCCGACCGGCGCGTACCGCACAACAACGTTGCTGTGGCACAGGCGCTTGACGCGGTGCTCAAGAAGGGCGCCGAGCTTGTCGTCATCTTCGGGGCTTCCGCCATCGCCGACCGGCGCGATGTCATTCCGGCGGCGATCGAGAGCGTAGGCGGCCGGATCGAGCATTTCGGCATGCCGGTTGATCCGGGAAACCTGCTGCTGGTCGGCCGCGCGCGCGACCGGCTGGTGCTTGGCGCGCCAGGTTGCGCCCGCAGCCCCAAGGAAAACGGTTTCGACTGGGTGCTGATGCGCCTGCTCGCGGGTCTCCCGGTCACGCGCGAAGACATCACCGGCATGGGCGTGGGCGGCCTCTTGATGGAAATCGTCACGCGGCCGCAGCCGCGGGACGAGCCGGTCGCGGCCACGGGCCGGCGCATCGCCGCGGTCATCCTGGCCGCCGGGCGCTCAAGCCGCATGGGCGGCGAGAATAAGCTGTTGGCGGAAATAGGCGGCAAACCGCTGGTGCGCATCGCCGCGGAGCAGGCGCTCGCGTCGCGCGCGGGCCCGGTCATTGTCGTGACGGGGCATCAGCATGAGAAGGTAGAGGCCGCAATTGCCGGGCTGGACGTGAAGTTCGTGCACAATCCGGATTTTACGCGCGGGCTTGGAACGTCGCTGCGAACGGGCGTTGCGGCGGTGCCGGCGGAAGCCGATGGTGCCGTCATCTGTCTCGCTGATATGCCCCAGGTCGGGTCGATGCTGATCGACCGGCTGATCGCGGCCTTCGATCCGGAGAAAGGCGCACTGGTGGTGGTGCCGACGATGGACGGCAAGCGCGGCAATCCGGTCCTTTGGTCGCGGCGTTTCTTCCCGGAGCTGATGGCGATCGAAGGCGACATTGGTGCGCGCAACTTGCTCGCGAGCTATGCGGAAGCCGTCGCGGAAGTCCCGGTCACCGGCGATGCCGCATTCATCGACATCGACACGCCGGAAATGCTGACCGCGCTGAAAGCGGGCGCTTTGCCTGCATAGTATCGGGGTAGTGGCGCTCACGGCGCACCGTATCCCGGCGCCGTTCACCAAGTGGAAAGGCTTGCCCGCTACCATTCCCCGGCTTTTGCGGGGGGAGGGTGCCGTGACCGGTTTATGGCGATTTTTTTGCTGCATGGCAGCGGCCGCGGCGCTGCTGACAACCGGCATCGCCGTCGGGCAAGCGGCCGGGGCCTTCGCCGTGGGAAGCTGCGGCGCCTACGGCTTTGCCTACGACTTTCCGCAGGCCGAGGCGGCGCATGAGGCCGCCCGCGGCAAGTGCTCCGGCGACTGCAAGGTCATTCCCGTGCAGAGGGCCTGCGCCGCCTTCGCCATTGATGGCACCAATGTCTGCGGCGCGCACGGCTATGCCACGGCTCCCAAGCTCGGCGCGGCGCAGAACACCGCCCTGCGCCAGTGCTACGAGTACGGCGGCCGCGATTGCGTCATCCGCGCCTGGATCTGCGACGCCAAAGACTGACCTGCCAGGACCCATCCTCTTCTTTCCAAGATAGCCTCTCGCTTGCGTGGGCCGCGTAAGTCCCGGATTCGGGGCTTGCGGCACCTAAGCCAATTCCATAAGATAAACTGACTGACTAGTCAGTCAGTTTTTTTGCAGGCGGGCCTCTATCCAGAGGGAGCTATGGGATCAGCGATCAAAGCGGCAGGCAAGGCGGGGCGGCGCAAACGCAATGCTGCGAGCAACGTTGCCCGGAAAAGCCGTCCGCGCGGCCCCCGCGCATTGCAAAGCGCCAAGCGGCGCGAGTCAATTCTTGCAGCAGCACTTGACGAATTCTCTACCCGCGGTTTTGCCACGGCCCGGCTCGAGGATGTCGCACGCCGTGCCGGCGTCGCCAAGGGGACCATCTATCTGTACTTCCGCGACAAGGAAACGTTGTTCCAGGAGCTTGTGCGCGCGGAGTTGAGCCCGGTGGTCGCGGCGCTGGAGGCGGCGCCCATGGCGGACCTGCCCATGCGCGCGGTCGCCGAGCGCCTGGTCGAGCTTTTCGTGCGCGAGATTTTCGCCACGCGCCGCAAGGACGTCATCCGGCTCGTCCTGACCGAAGGTCCGCGTTTTCCGGCGATCGCGGAGTTCTACTATCGCGAAGTCGTGTCGCATGTGATTGCGGTCATTCGCCGTCTCGCCCAGCGCGCCGTCGAGCGGGGCGAACTGCCCAACGATTCGCTGGTGCGGTTTCCGCAGCTTCTTGGCGCGCCCGGCATTGTCGCCATCATCTGGAGCGGCCTGTTCGACCGCTGGGCCAAGCTCGATGCGGAGGCCTTCCTGCGCGCCTATCTCGATCTGATATTCGGCAAGGGGAGGGCGGCATGAGGACCAAAGGCTACACATGGCTTGCCCTCATCGCCTTCATTCTGACCGCTTGTGGCGAAGCGAATAACCGGACCTATCAGGGCTGGGTCGAGGCCGATCTTATCTTTGTCAGTCCGCACGAGGCGGGACGGGTCAAAACATTGTCGGTGCGCGAAGGTGACACGGTAGCCACAAGTGCGCCGCTGTTCACCCTCGACGACGAATTGCAGCAAGCGGAACTGCGGGAGAGCGAGGCCGCCCTCACCAATGCGCGCAAGGACTTCGAGCGTGCCGGGGCGCTGGTGAAGGCCAGCGCCGGGACGCAAAAGGCCTTCGAAGATGCCGAGGCGGCGCTGCGCACCGCCGAGGCCAAGCTCAGTTCCTCGCAAACCCGGCTGGCGCGCCGGAGTGTTGCAAGCCCAACAGCCGGCACGGTGCAGAAGGTCTATTTCCGGGAAGGTGAAATCATGCCGGCAGGACGCCCCGTCGTCGCGCTGCTGCCGCCGGAAAACCTCAAACTGCGTTTCTTCGTGCCGGAGGCCGTGCTGCCGACCATCTCATTAGGAGAAACAGCAGGCGTCGGCTGCGACGGCTGCCCGGCGAATCTCACGGCACGCATTTCTTTCATCGCCCGCACGGCGGAATTCACCCCGCCGGTCATCTACAGCCTGGAGGAGCGCTCGAAGCTCGTCTTCCTGGTGGAGGCGCGGCCGCAACGGCCGGAAGCGCTGCGTGTCGGCCAGCCGGTGAGCGTCACCTTGTCCGCGCCTGAGAGGAAGCGATGACGGCTGCGCCGGAGATCGCGATCAACGTCGAGGGCCTCACCAAATCCTTCGATGGCCGCGAGGTCGTCCATGATTTGTCGATGCAGGTGAAGCGGGGGACGATCTACGGCTTCCTCGGTCCCAACGGCTCCGGCAAGACCACGACCATCCGTATGCTCTGCGGCCTGCTGACGCCGGACGCTGGCCACGGCACCTGCCTCGGCTACGACATCCGCACCGAGGCCGACAAGATCAAGCTCCATGTCGGCTACATGACCCAGCGCTTCAGTCTCTATCAGGATCTCTCGGTGCGGGAGAATTTGGAATTTGTCGCGCGCATCTACGGCATCCGAAACCCCGCCGCCGCCGCGCGCGCCGCCATCGAGCGGCTGGGGTTGACGGGACGCGAGGAACAGCTTGCCGGCACCTTGTCCGGTGGCTGGAAGCAGCGGCTTGCGCTCGGCGCCTGCACCTTGCCCAATCCGGAATTGCTTCTGCTCGACGAGCCGACGGCCGGCGTCGATCCCAAGGCGCGCCGCGAGTTCTGGAACGAGATTCACGCGCTCGCCGCCGATGGCCTGACCGTGCTGGTGTCCACCCATTACATGGACGAGGCCGAGCGCTGTCATGAGATCGCCTATATCGCCTATGGACACCTGCTCGTTCACGGCACCGTCGACGAAGTGGTCGCGCGTTCGGGGGTGCTAACCTATACGGTAAGCGGAAAAGGTTTAGCGCGTCTTGCCGCCGCACTCGGCAACAGGCCCGGCATTATGGTCGCGCCTTTCGGCACCAGCCTGCATATCTCAAGTCGTGACAAGACCGCTCTTGCGGCGGCGATCAAGCCTTATCGCAAGGATCCAACGCTCAATTGGGTGGAGTCCGAGCCCTCGCTCGAAGACGTCTTCATTGAGTTGATGGCGCGCGCAAAGGACAATTTCCAATGAGCGCCTTCAATGAATCACTACAACGCGGCTTCTGGCGGCGCGTCGGCGCAATGGTCCTGAAGGAATTCCTGCAACTGCGGCGTGACCGGATCACGCTGGCGACTATGGTGACCGTGCCGCTGATGCAGCTCGTGCTGTTCGGCTATGCCATCAACACCACGCCGCGCGACCTGCCGACGGCGGTGCTGATGCAGGAGACAAGCGATGTCGGCCGCTCGATCCTGGCAGCACTCGAAAACACCAAATACTTTAAGGTCACGCACGTCGCCCGCGATGTTGCTGAACTCGACCATCTGCTTGCCTCAGGCACAGTGCTATTCGGAATCGAAATGCCGGCCGGTTTCGAGCGGGCGGTGCGGCGTGGCGACAGGCCAGTCCTGCTGGTGGCCGCCGATGCGACCGATCCGGTGGCCGCGGGTTCCGCGCTGGGCGCGCTCGGCCAGCTTGTGCAGACTGCGCTCCAGCACGATCGCCTGATCCCCGAGAGCGGCGCGACGCCGTTCGAAATTCGGGCGCATGCCCGCTACAACCCGGCCGGCTCGACCCAGCTCAATATCGTGCCGGGGCTGCTCGGCACCATCCTTACCATGACCATGCTGATCTTCACCGCGCTTTCGGTCACGCGCGAGAGCGAGCGCGGCACCTTGGAAAGCTTGCTGGCGATGCCGATCACGCCGCTTGAGATCATGCTCGGTAAGATCGCGCCCTATGTGCTGATCGGCTTCTTGCAGGCCACGCTGATCCTTGGCGCCGGCGTGCTGCTGTTTGGCGTGCCGGTTGTTGGAGATCTTACCCTGCTTGCATTCCTGACCACGCTGTTCATCGCCGCCAATCTGGCGATCGGCTACACCTTCTCGACCTTGGCGCAGAACCAGCTTCAAGCGGTGCAGATGGCGATGATGTTCTTCTTGCCGAATTTGCTGCTTTCGGGATTCATGTTTCCATTCGCCGGAATGCCGCAGTGGGCGCAATGGGTCAGCGAGGCTCTGCCGCTCACCCACTATGTCCGCATCGTGCGCGCCATCATGCTCAAGGGCTCGACGCTCGCCGATCTTCAAATCGAGGCGCTGGCGCTGGCGGGCTTGACGCTGATGGCGATGTTCATCGCTGTCACCCGCTTCCGCCGCACGCTCGACTAATCAGCCCAGCCGCTCCAGTTATGATGGGTGCTCGCTCAGGACGTCGCAGTGTGAATAGGGAAACCCGCCATCCTCCACTCCGGGAGCCCACCATCCAGTCGGCGAGCGTTTCGCCCCTTCTTTCTGAGCAAAGCAACGGCCTCGAAAGCGAGCACGCACCAAGGACCGCGGCAATAAGCGACCACCTCCTGGTCTTCGGGAAGCTCCGTCAGCCGTTGCTTGAGCTGGGACAAGGGAATGTTGATCGCGCCAGGGAGATGGCTCTCGGCAAACTCGTCTTCGGGCCTGACATCGAGAATGGTCACCAGGCCGTCGTCAATCCGCAATAAAAGCTCCTCGCGGGAGACCGGTTCCAGGCTGTCGCGATCTCGGAAATATCCGCCCACGATGCGCTCGACTTCGGCAACCTGACGCTCGCTCACCTCGCGCAGCGACACCAGAAGCCGGAGCACGCTGTCATCGGCGATGCGGTAGAGTACGCGTCTACCGTCCCGTCGGGCCGTGACGAGACCGACTTTTCGCAGCGCCTGCAAATGCTGGGAGACGCTTGCGAAAGCGATACCCGTGCGCTCCGCAAGCGTTTCGACGCTGCGTTCGCCCTGGGCCAGATGTTCCAGCAGATCGAGCCGATGCTCGCTGCCAAGAGCACGGGCGACCGTCGCGAAAACAGCGAACAACTCTTTCTTTGGATTTTCCCTTGACATCGGCTTATTTCTACATTCAAATAAACAATAGAATTATAGAATGATGATGGCGGCTGTCAACCGACGATATGGAGGCCGGCCGTGCGCACACTCATTATCGTCAACGACCCGCCTTATGGAACCGAGCGGCTCTATAACGCTCTGCGGCTTGTCCTCGCCTTGCGGAAGGCTGACGAAGCGGCCGTTGTGACGATGTTCTTGATGGCAGATGCGGTAAGCGCCGCAAAACGCGGCCAGAAGACCCCGGACGGTTATTACAACACGGAGCGGATGCTCGGGCGGGTGATTGCCGCCGGGGGAACGGTGGCACTCTGCGGCGTCTGCATGGACGCTCGCGGGCTCACAGAAACCGAAATCATCGAGGGCGCACAGCGCAGTTCCATGGATGAACTCGCTTCGATGACGGCCGCCGCCGACAAGGTTCTGGTGTTCTGAACAAAGAGCGAGCCATGATTACCGGGAGCGAGAAGCGCAACGTCCTCATCCTCGCCGCGTGTCAGGCGCTTTTCCAGACCAGCTCGGTACTGGTCATGACCGTAGGCGGGCTTGCCGGGTTGATACTCGCCCCCGACAAGTCGCTGGCAACCCTTCCGATCGCGAGCATGATGGTCGGCACGGCCATTGCGACGATTCCGGCTTCGCTGCTAATGGGGCGGATCGGACGGCGTACCGGCTTCGTGATCGGGGCCCTCCTCGGCGCGCTCGGCGGCGCGCTTGCCGCGCTGGGGCTGATCCTGGGAGGCTTTGTGCTGCTCTGCGCCGGCAATCTACTCGTCGGCGCGTATCAGGGCTTTGCCCAATTCTACCGCTTCGCCGCGGCCGAAACCGCGAGTCCGGCGTTCAAGAGCAAGGCGATCTCCTTCGTCCTCGCCGGCGGCGTGGTGGCCGCCATCGCCGGGCCCCAGTTTGGTACCCTGGCAAAGGACCTCATCAGTTCAGCCGCCTTCGCGGGCTCTTATGCCGTCATCGTCATCCTAAGCCTGACGGCAATCGGCCTTCTCGCATTCATCGACATTCCGGCGGCGGCGGCCGGCAGCGCCGAGGGCGAAGCCAGGCCGTTGGCCATGATCGTGCGCCAGCCGGCATTTCTCGTCGCTCTCGGCGGGGCGGCGGTCGGCTACGGCGTAATGATACTCGCCATGACGGCGGCGCCGCTTGCCATGGTCGCACATCATCATGCGATTTCGGACGCAGCGTTTGTGATCCAGTGGCATGTGCTGGGGATGTTCGTTCCATCCTTCTTTACCGGAATTCTGATCCAGCGCTTCGGCGTGTTGACGATCATGCTCGCTGGCGTCTTATTGCTCTTCGGGCATGTCGCCATCGCGCTCAGTGGCTTCGAATTCTTGCATTTCTTGTCGGCGCTCGTGCTCCTCGGGATGGGATGGAACTTCCTGTATATCGGCGGCACCACGCTCCTGACTGAGACCTATCATCCGAGCGAGAAGGCCAGGGTCCAAGCCGTCAACGACTTCCTGATCTTCGGCGTCGTCGTGATGGCATCATTCTCGTCGGGAGGCCTTCTCCAGCATTTTGACTGGCCAGGGGTCAATATCAGCGCCTTGCCGTTCCTGACGGCTGCTGGCCTCGCTGTTGTCTTGCTCGCGATGCGTCGTCGTCCGAAAGTCTCGGCTATGGAATGACGCCTGCCGACTGAAGCGGTCTACCGCCGGGTCACCAGGCTGAGGCGGCCATAGGCGCCGCTGCGGCGGCTGGAATCCCGTGCGCTTCCTACTGCCGCCGATATTTCGAATTTCTCCGTCTTCAACGCCGTCATGTGCAGGCCGAAGCGGTATTGCCGGTAGTCGCCACTCGCCAGCGCCAGCGCTTCCGGGCCGACATAGGCGCGGTCGAACAGGCGCCAGCCGTAAGCGCCATGCACGGTATAGCTGGTCCCGATCGTTGATATGGATGCGTCGGCGGCGAGCATGGTCGCGCGCGTCGGCTCGTACCAGAGGTCGAAACCACTGCGCAGGCCGGCGTGGCTACCCCGCAGCCCGTTCGACGGATCGTCCGGCAAAAGCCAGTGGTCCTGGGCATCGAGACCGGCAAAGACGGTGACCTCAAGACCAGGGCGCTTGAACCGCCAGCCGGGCATCACGGCTCCGGAAAACTGGCGTCCTATTACCCCGGCGTTGCCGAGCGCACTAGACTGATAGCGGTAAGCGCCGCTTCCGAAGATGAGCTTGAGGGTGAAGCCTTCTTGCTCGAGGCCGCCCGGCGACCACAGCACGCCGCCATGCAGGAAGCCTCCCTCGCGCCAGAGATCGATGCCGGAGAAATAGAGAAAAACTGGTTCCTCTGCGGCGTCCTCCAGCATGTCGGCCGCCGCCGGATCGACCCTACAATACAGAGCTACTGCCGCGAGAAAGGCTGCGGCAATCGACACCGCTCGCATCGAGGCTTCCCCAAAATGCCCCGTTCCGCGCACGGTTTGCACTGGCGCGGCTCTAATGCAGATCGCAGCTTAGGCCAGCTTCCGCGCGAAAGTCGAATCAAGGCGGAAATGGAACGCGGCCCCAAAGGCGTATAGGGATGGCCCCAAAGGCGTATATGGATATAGAATCTATAGTTTGGGGCTGCTCAGGGCTTGGCAATGGAAAATCACGGTCATCAGATTTCTCAACCAATAAATGCAAGCAGGCGGCGCGCCATCGGCTTCCTCAACTGGGCGCATGCCGTCGACCACTACGTCCTGCTGATTTTTCCCACGGTTGTGCTCAGCCTTGAGGCCTTTTATGGCAGGCCCTATGGCGAATTGATCGCGCTCAGCACCCCGTGTTTCGTCGCTTTCGGCGTGTTCTCCCTGCCGGCTGGCTGGCTGGCCGACCGCTGGAGCCGGCGCAACATGATGGCCATTTTCTACGCCGGCTGCGGATTGTCGCTGGTGGCGGCCGCCTTCGCGCCAAATCTCGTGGCGCTCGCCATAGCGCTATTCCTGCTCGGCGTGTGCGCGGCGATCTATCATCCGGTCGGCATGGCGATGCTGATCGAGGCCTCGCAGGCGCGCGGGCGCACCCTGGCATTCAACGGCGTTTGCGGAAATCTCGGCGCGGCGCTGGCCGCCGGCATCACAGCCGCGCTGGTTTCCTGGCTCGGCTGGCGCGGCGCTTTCCTGGTACCTGCTGCCTTGTGCCTGGTCACGGCGCCGCTGTTTCTCTGGTCCGTGCCCGATGACCAGCACCAGGCGGCCAAGCGTGAATCGGCGCCCAGCGTGCGCCTGAGCCCGCGGCTGGCGGTGACATTATTCGGGCTGTTTATTGTCATCGCGCTGACAGCGGGACTGATCTTCAATGCCGTGACGGTCGCGCTGCCCAAGATCGTCGAAGAGCGGCTCGGCCAAGATGTCCCGCTGATCGCAATTGGCAGTCTGGCGACCGCGGTATTCATCTGCGGGGCGGTGGCGCAGCTCGCGGTCGGCCGGCTGGTCGAATGGATCGCGCCGCATCTTCTGCTGATGCTGATCGTGGCGGTCGGACTCGCCGGCATTCTTTGGGCGGCGATGGCGAGCGGCACGTCGCTGATGGTGGCGCTCGCTCTGGTCATGGCCTCGATCTATGGGCAGGTCACGGTCAACGACATGGTGATTGCGCGCTACAGCGCCGACGCCTGGCGCGGCCGGGTCTACGCGGTCCGCTATTTCCTCTTGTTCATCAGCGCCGGCGTAGCGGTGGCGATGATTGCCCGCTTCCACCAGGAAGGCGGCTTCCACCTGGTATTGCTGGTGACTGCAGCCGTCACCTTCATCTTCCTCCTGGCGGCTATTGGGGTCGCCGTGCTGGCGTCGCTCGCGCAGCCGAAGCAAAGCGCGGCGCAGCCAGCGGAATAAGCCGGACAAAATCTTTCAAAACAACGGCGGGATAAGGTGCTCCACAGCAGCACCGGTGCGTTCACGTACCAGTTCAGCGACGCGACGGCGGTGGCAATGGGCCACATCGCGTTCATAACAGAGCAGGCACACGCGGCGACTGGACCGCACAATCGCGGTCAGTTCATCGAGTTCTTCCCGCGCAGGTGACGTTTGCAGATGCGCTTCGAAGATGCGGAATAATTCGTCGAGCTTGCCAGCGCGCGCGGCAAGTCTTCCTTCCTTCGGGGTGCCGAGCGCGCGCAAATGCAGATAGCCAATCCCGTGCTCATCGAGCCCGGCCGCGAGCTGGCGTTTGGAAAAGCCGGGCCGGCGGGATGCCGCCACCGCGCGCACATCGACAAGAATCTCGATGTTTGCCGCCGCAAGCTCGCGCAGCACGGCATCGGATTTGGCTTGCTCATAGCCGACGGTGAAAATCTTCGATTGCCGAGATTTAACCGCGCTCATTTCCATCAGCCTTGCGTCAATGAAAAGGCCCGGAACCTGGTCCGGGCCTTTCCCTAATTCCTGCGGCCGGACTTAGAAATCCATTCCGCCCATGCCACCCATACCGCCGCCGCCGGGCATCGCCGGGGCCTTCTTCTGCGGTATCTCCGCGACCATGGCCTCGGTGGTGATCAGGAGGCCCGCGATCGAGGCGGCGTTCTGCAAGGCAGAGCGGACCACCTTGGTCGGGTCGATGATGCCCTTGGTGACCAGGTTGCCGTATTCGTCGTTCTGCGCGTCGTAGCCATAGGAATATTGATCCTTCTCCAGGATCTTGCCGACTACGACGGAACCATCGGCGCCCGCGTTGAGGGCGATCTGGCGCGCCGGCCAGCTCACCGCCTTGCGGACGATCTCGACGCCGGTCTTCTGGTCGTCGTTCGCGACCTTCACCCGCGACAGCGCCTTGCCGGCACGCAGCAGGGCGACACCGCCGCCCGGCAGGATGCCTTCTTCCACCGCGGCGCGGGTCGCATGCATGGCGTCATCGACGCGATCCTTGCGCTCCTTCACCTCGACTTCGGTGGCGCCGCCGACGCGGATCACCGCCACGCCGCCCGCGAGCTTGGCCAGCCGCTCTTGCAGCTTCTCCTTGTCGTAGTCGGAAGTGGTTTCCTCGATCTGCGCCTTGATTTGCGTGATGCGGGCTTCGATCTCGGACTTCTTGCCCGCGCCATTGACGATGGTGGTGTTCTCTTTCTCGATAATCACCTTCTTGGCACGGCCGAGCATCGCTAGCGTGACGTTTTCAAGCTTGATGCCGAGGTCTTCCGAGATCGCCTGGCCGCCGGTGAGGATGGCGATGTCCTGCAACATCGCCTTGCGGCGGTCGCCGAAGCCCGGCGCTTTCACGGCGGCGACTTTCAGGCCGCCGCGCAACTTGTTGACCACGAGGGTCGCCAGCGCTTCGCCTTCCACATCTTCGGCGATGATGACCAGCGGCTTGCCGGTCTGCACCACGGCTTCCAGCAACGGCAGCAGCTCTTGCAGGCCGGACAGCTTTTTCTCGTAGATGAGGACGTAAGGGTCTTCCATCTCTACCCGCATCTTCTCCGCATTGGTGACGAAGTAGGGCGAGATATAGCCGCGGTCGAACTGCATGCCTTCGACCACTTCCAGCTCGGTCTCCAGCGATTTGGCTTCTTCGACGGTGATGACGCCCTCGTTGCCGACCTTCTTCATGGCGTCGGCGAGGAAACGCCCGATCTCCGCGTCGCCGTTGGCCGAAATGGTGCCGACCTGGGCGATCTCTTCGTTGGAGGTGACTTTCTTCGAGTTGGCCTGGAGATCCTTCACGATGGCCTCGACGGCAAGATCGATGCCGCGCTTCAGATCCATGGGATTCATGCCGGCGGCAACCGACTTGGAGCCTTCCTTGACGATGGCCTGGGCCAGCACGGTGGCGGTGGTGGTGCCGTCGCCGGCGAAATCGGAAGATTTCGAGGCCACCTCGCGCACCATCTGCGCGCCCATGTTCTCGAACTTGTCTTCCAGCTCGATCTCCTTGGCGACGGTGACGCCGTCCTTGGTGATGCGTGGGGCGCCGAACGACTTGTCGAGCACCACGTTGCGGCCCTTGGGGCCGAGCGTCACCCTCACCGCGTTGGCGAGGATGTCGACGCCGCGCAGCATCTTGTCGCGCGCGTCGACCGAAAATTTGACTTCCTTGGCAGCCATTTTGATTCACTCCGATTTTTGATCCTCATCCTGAGGAGCCCGCCGAAGCCAGAAGGGCGAAGGCGTGGCGTCTCGAAGGATGAGGCCGATGATTCACATTGCCCTCGTCCTTCGAGACGGCCGCTATGCGGCCTCCTCAGGACGAGGATTGACGTCAGGCGGCCTTCTTCTTGGCCGGGGCTTCGGCGGCGCCGGTCAGCACCCCCATGATGTCGCTCTCCTTCATGATCAGATATTCCGCGCCATCGATCTTGACCTCGGTGCCCGACCATTTGCCGAACAGCACGCGATCGCCCACCTTCACGTCGATCGGGATGAGCTTGCCGCTCTCGTCGCGGCCGCCGGGGCCGACGCTGATGACTTTACCCTGCTGCGGCTTCTCCTTGACGGTGTCGGGGATGATGATCCCGCCGGTGGTGCGTTCCTCGGCGGTGACGCGCTCGACGACAACGCGGTCGTGAAGCGGACGGAATTTCATGCTATCCTCCTAAGTTGTTCAAAGACTTCGGCTTTTGGTGGCTGACGACGCTCAGGAAAGATCCCCGGTTACGCCGTCTAGCGCGAGATAGGGCGCGGTTTATGGTCCGCAAAAGAGCCCGATGAAAAATACTTAGCACTCGTTCCATGTGAGTGCCAAGCCTTTTAAAAACGCGTTTATCCCTTGACAGCAAGTATCCTATAGGCTATGTTAGCCCTCAACCGCAAGTAGAGGGGGTAGCCAGATGGCCAAATACACGCTCCAAGCCTTCAAAGCCGAGTACCCGACCGATGAAGCCTGCCTAGAGCGGCTGATGCAGGTCCAGTACGGCGGGACCGAAATCACCTGTCCGGCTTGCGGCGTTGCCGAAGCCAAGTTTCACGCGATGCACACCCGCAAGGCTTTCGCCTGCCAAGAGTGTGGCCACCATATTTATCCTTGTGCCGGGACCATCTTTCACAAGAGCCGGACGCCTCTGACGATGTGGTTTTACGCGATGTATTTGATGACCAGCACACGCTCAGGTGTGGCCGCCAAGGAACTAGAGCGGGCTTTGGGAGTCACTTACAAAACCGCGTGGCGTATGGCGCACGAACTCCGCAAGCTCATGGCCGCTGCCGATCACGGCGGCAAACTTTCCGGCCATGTCGAAATCGACGAGACGCTTGTTGGTGGAAAGGCCAAGATGGCCAACAAGAATAAAAACAAAACCGTTCTTTTCGGTATGGCAGAGCGCGATGGCAAGTTGCGCGTTGGCCCTATCCACAGCGCAAGCATCAACACCATTGAACCTATCGTGCGTGAGAACGTCGAGCGCGGAAGCGTTGTTACCACGGACGAGTGGGGCGGCTATAATGATCTTCACTTGCTCGGCTTAGATCATCACACCGTCAAGCACAGCGCGGGCGAATACGTTCGCGGCATCCATCACACCAACACGATTGAAAGTCACTGGGGACATTTCAAGCGTTCGGTGCGCGGAACGCATGTCAACATTTCTCAAAAGCACATGTGGAAATACGTTGCCGAGTTCACCTACCGTCGCAACTGTCGGCTCTCGCACTCAACGATGTTCAATCGTCTCGTGGCCGCTTTCGCGCTGCCTCGCCTAGCAGAGACGTGAAATCCTCTCGGGCATTGGGGTTCTCGTCTTTGGCGGGAGGGGCGGTTGGCTCGGAAACGGACGTTTTCTTCACGAAAGAAATAGGCGTCCGTTTGGTGCGATTTTCTTGCATCTCAGGAGTCTCCAAAAGCTCGATAAGCTTGTGTGCCGGGACAACGATTCCAACACCGACAGGAACTACATCTCCTTGCCGCGCCCGTACTGTTCCCGCAACAGTCGGGTCGGGTGGAGCGAACCATGCGCCCTGAAACACGCCTAAAAGATAGAGCTTTGCTTCTGGCCATGATGCATGGGATTTCGCCCCTTGGTCTGTCACGATCGGTCCATAGGTGATCGTACCTCTAGCAAATACCGGAGAGCCGCTTGCGCCGTTTATTGCAACGCTTTCGATTAGATAGCCTTCTACAAGATCGGGGGTCTTTGTCTTCTCATTCCAAACTGGAATTTTTTCGCCAATTGGCGGCATCAGCGCCACGTTTCCAGCGTGCACGATAGGCAGGTTTTTCTCCTTACCTTGGATAAAGCGAAACAAGCCAATCACGTAACTTAGCGATCCTATGCCAACGCCTTCAGCACTGAAGCTTTCGGGCTTTAGGAGCGCATCATCGCTCAAATATTGGCAGTCGAACCCCCCGCTTGTGGGAAGAGTTATTGGGACAGCGGCAAGATCAACCAACTGGTCGGGGTGGAAGGCCCATTCTACCATGTCGCCCGGAACAAGCTCTGCCTTGCCCCGCCTATTCACTCGGATCACAAATGGATCGCTGCCAATCAGTTCGGCCACATGCCGAACAGTTACGAGGTATCCAGTTCCCTTGTAGTGCAGCAAAAAGCCAGTCCCTTCGCACCGAATCCCGGTTGGAGATGACGAGTCGGCAAAGCCAATAAAAACAACCGTCTCGTGCAATCCAGTTCCGGTGTACATCCTGAATCCTTCTCCCCAAGGAACCTTAATCCTTGGGGGAGGAGCAAGACACCATTTCGTTGCCGGGCTGCTCTGGGCAGGCATCAATCAACCCTCACTTGGCGTCAAGGGATAAATGCGTTTAAAAAGCGGCGGTTCGGCGGGCGGTTTCAACGGCCCGCCAAATGATCCCGCGGATGGAAAGGGAACCGGTTCCGCCGGTTCCGCCAAGTTCCCGTTTGCATTGCCTGCGAAGATGAGGCTGAGCGGCTGGTAGCAGCCTCCTTGGATTGCTGCTAATGCCTTGAATTTTCAACGGTTTATTTACCGTTTCGGCTTGCAATAGCCGGTACGGAAGCCGGAAACTTGTGCCCAGGGACGGAGGGCAGACATGGTTTCGGAGGACTTTCAAAAGCAGGTCAAAGGCTATGGCCTGACGACGGCGCAAATCCTGTACCGGCGGCCCGATCACCGCTGGCTGCTCCAGAGCTATATCTGGCAGGCCTACGACTTATTTCCCGAGTTTCCCGAACTCCAGCGCTTCCTCGCCTTCTGGCAGAAAACCCTGGAAGGACCGCTGCATTCCGTGACGGTGGCGCATTCGCGGCTGATCAAGCCGAGCGAAATCCGGCCGGTGGACGGCGTGTTCCGGCTGCATTGAGCCCTTTTATCCCTCCCCTTGTGGGGTGGGGTGGCAGCGCGGCAAGAAGACCCCACCCGACCGCCTCGCTACCGCTTCGGCGGCCACCCTCCCCACAAGGGGGAGGGAGAAGAGCGTTCGCCGCGCGCCTACCAGATTCAATTTTCAAACAGCCCCTTCTGCGCCGTCATCCTGAGGTGCCCGTGCGTAGCACGGGCCTCGAAGGATGCGGCGTCATGCTTCGAGGCTCGCGCTTTGCGCTCGCACCTCAGCATGACGAAGCGGAAGCCATAGCTCCGCCGGCCCTGTTGTTTGCGGCGCGGGCATGCCGTCGTCTGCCCCGCCTTCGCGGGGCCAAGCTTTTGCTCCCCTAGATTGAGGGGAGCGGAGCGCCGAGAAGGCGCAAAACAATTCCGCGCTTGCGAGGCGCGGCACGGGCCTTGCGATCAGCCCGTCTCGCCTCCCGGCGCTCCACTGCGGCGATTTCTGTCCCCGGGACCGTGCTTCCGGGCACGCGACGGAGGACTCTTCGCCCTCCCGATCCGGGCAGGTTTCCCCGCCCTTCGTCCATGCCCGTCCAGCCATCGAAGGCAGCCCCCCATAGTAGGGGCGGACGGCGACCCGAGGCCTCCCGGAGATGCGCTTGCGAGGCACATCCGCGGGCGCCGCACCCGATCCCGCCCTCAAGACGCCTCATGAGAGCGCCCCTCAGCGAACCGAGCGCGATAAACATAAGTGCGAATTCAAGGGCGGGGATAAGTTTATTTTTGAGGCTTCGAAATTGTCATGCCCGGGCAACCGGGTCCGGCCTTCGGCCGGCCCGGGTGTAAACTTGACCCGGGCATCTCGCTTAGGTGAGCACTGCACCCCTTATCGAGATGGCCGGGACAAGCCCGGCCATGACGGAACGGTTGTCTAAAATCACAACCCGCTGAACCAGTTGTAACCCTGGTCTTCCCAATAGCCGCCGAGGTCTTTGTTGGTGACGGCCATCTCCATCACGTATTTGGGATTTTTGAATCCGAGCTTGGTGGGCATGCGGATCTTCATGGGAAAGCCGTAGGCGCGCGGCAGGATTGCGTTGTCGAACTTGAATGTCATTTGCGTCTGTGGATGCAGCGCCGTGGGCATGTCGATAGTGTTGGAATAGCCCTCGGCGCAACGGAACCAGACATATTTTGCCCGCGTGTCGGCGCCGACGCGGCGCAGGAACTCGCGTAGCGGCGTTCCGGTCCAGCTTCCGATCGCGCTCCAGCCTTCGACGCACACATGGCGGGTGATCTGCTTTTCCTGCGGTAGCTTGTAAAGCTCCTCAAGAGTCCAGGATTTCTTGTCATCAACCAGACCGCCGACCTGGAACTTATAGCTCGCGGGATCGACCACCGGCGCTTCGTCCTCGCTGTAATAGGCGTTGAACGGGAAAGGCCGGGTGATCGCGCTCTCCGGATAGGTCGGCGCGAGCTTGTTGGGATTGAACAGCAGCGCCTGGGCACCGTCGTTGAATTCGGAAATCTTGCGCAGCACGTTTTCCGCCGACGCGCCGTCGAGGATGTCGCAGCCGGTGAGGAAGGTGAGCGCGCCGAGGCTCGCCGCGCTGCGCAGGAAAAGCCGCCGCGTCGGATCTGGCATGAGCTTGGCCGCGTCCTTGATCAGCAGCTGGGAGTCGACGCCGTGAATAACTTTGCGGATACGGGGCATCGGATTTTTCTCACCGTCCCGAAATCATCGTGCGCAGGCTTTTCGGCACCAGCAGCGCCATGACAATGTGAATCGCCAGGAAGCCCACGATCGCCGCCATGGCGAAGAAATGCACGTAGCGGGCACCTTCATAATCGCCGAACAGCATCGTCAGTTCCTGCAACTGCACCGGCTTCCAGATGGCGAGCCCGGACGCGACCACAACGGCGCCGGCCAGAATGACGCCGAGATAGAGCAGCCTTTGCACGGCGTTATAGGCCGACAGATCGTCATGCGAGAGGTTGCCCGAAAGCGCCGCCTTGATGTCGGCGACGACCTCGGCGGGGCGGATCGGCAGCAGCTTGCGGCGGAAACGGCCGGTCAAGATCCCAAGCGTGACATAGACGATGCCGTTCACTACCACCACCCACATGGCCGCGAAATGCCATAGCAACGCCCCGGCGAGCCAGCCGCCGATGGTGATGCTATCCGGAAAGAGGAAGGGAAAGAGCGGCGATGCGTTGTAGACGCGCCAGCCGGACGTGATCATCATGAGAATCGCGACGGCGTTGATCCAATGCGTCACGCGCACCCAGCGCGGATGGATGACGTCCATGCGCAGCGCCGGATCGGTGCCGCTGATGTCCACTGATACCATCGACATTGCCTCCGACGACGATTCTTCTAACAGATATACGTTCGCTCGTCCTTATGGACGCACAGGCAATGCCGGGTTCGCCCTCGGGGACGAACCCGGCAAGGGGACCTCGGGTTACTTCGTCATTCCGCCCGACATGCCGTCCTTTTTCTTGTCGGACATTTCGTCCTTCTTCATGGCGTCGGTCTTGTCGCCAGGCTTCGCCATGGTGTCCGTCTTTCCCATGGCGTCGGTTTTACCCATGGTGTCGGGACTTGTCATTTTGTCGCCTGTGGAATTTGACATCGCGGAGCCTTCCTTGCTCATGCCTTGAGCATAGGCGGCCGGGGCAAGCGCGAGGCCGCAGCACATGGCCGCCACGGACAGCATCAAACGAGAACGAGTTGTCATTGTTAAATCCTCTTCGGGAGTTAAACGATGATGGGCGATGAATACCCCATCGTTTCTCCTTCGGTCGCGCGCGCGCCGGAGTTACGCGGGCTGTGAAAAATTTGCCGGCGCAAAAGCCCGCGCGCCGACCGCGCGGCTCGCGACGACCACCAGCGCCACGGCAAAGGCGTGCACCAGCAGATCGACCGCCGCCGCATCGAAGGGATGGAACAGATTGAGCAGCGTGGCGGAGGCCGCGGCCACGGCCAGCCCGCCAATCACCGCAGTCAATCCCGGCAGCAGCGGAAAGGCTTCCCGCAACATCGCGAACAGCAGCACCGAAAATGGCACCGAGAACGCAAGGATGATGGCCAGGCATTCCATGGTTTCCCGGAACAGCGGTACATAAGTGTCCGGCAAGACAAAGCTGCGCAGGCAGCCAAGACCGCTGGCGGTGAGCCACAGCACGACCGCCGGCAGCGGCAGCCAAGCCCAGGCGCGCGGGCTGTCCGGCAGGCTGAGCTTGAAGGCGGCAATCGCCGCCAGAATCGCGGTCAAAATTGAGCCGGTCGTGGCGAGCCACATGTCCGGCGTCGCCGCCAGCCGCTGTGCCAATGCCGGCAGGTCGGCGATCAGGCTCGAAATGAGGCCCGCCGTGACGACAAAGCCCAGCCAGATGAACGCGCGCTTGAGCGGCGACGGCAAAAGCCGCACCGGTTTCAGATCAGCGGCGAGACCGTGGATCAGGCGATCGTGCGGGGCGCCGGACTTTGATGTGGTCGTGTCCATTACTTTATCCTTTGCGCTCCCGCGCGCCCCGTAGGGCCTTTAGCGCGCGATGTAAGTTCACTTTCAGCGAGACCTTGCTGCGCCGGGTCAAGGCTGAAGCTTCCGCCAAGGACTGTTCCTCGATCACGAGATACTGCACCGCCTCGCGCTGCCGCGCCGGCAAAGACGCCAGCGCCTGACCAATTGTCCCCGCATCGTCGGCGCGATCGAGCCCGCCTGTAGGATCGGCGGACGCATCGGCGTAGTTTTCAAAGGCGAGCGGCGCATGCACCTCGCGCGCGCCGCGGCGGCCGGTTTGCCGCAGCAGGTCGATGGCCCGCCGCTCGGCGATGACGCGCAGCCAGGCGGTGAACGACCGGCCGGGATCATAGGTCTGCCGCGCGCGATGAATGGTGAGCAGGACCTCCTGCACCACGTCGTCGACATAGTCGCCCATGACGCCCTGACGCCGGGCGACGCTTCTGATGATCGGCACGCAATCGCGCAGCAGCGTTTCATAAGCGGTGCGGTCGCCGGCCTGCGCCGCCGCCATCCAGGCGGAGCGGCGCATATCGTCGGCATTCGGCTTTTGCGGTTCGGCTGTGGCCATGCGGGGCCTGGATCGCATCATCCTCGGAGACGCCATGACCATAGCGCCTGCCGCGCCCGCGGAGTAGGGGAAGGCGGCGGGCGGCAATGCCGCGCAGTCGGATATGGCAAACATATTCGGTCGACCCATTTCGCCCTCATCCGCCGCGACGGTCCTATGACCAGCGGCCGGAACCTCGGCCTTCTTGGTATTTCGCTGGCGTGCAGTCGACGGTTACATGGGCCGTGAATGAGGGCTCGCAGACCGGTCTCCTGCCGCTTGGTCCGCTCTTAATTTCATGCCGCGAAGCCTGGAAAACGGCGTGGGGGGAAACCGCCCGCGCGGAAACCTCCAAGTATACAGAATACCTCAGATGTAGCTGTTGCTGCCATGCGGAAATGTCATTGCGCGCAAGCTTTTGACTGCTTATGGATGGGACCCCGAACGAGGTTGGAAATGCCCCGCCCCAGGCCGCTGTCGCCGCACCTGCAAATCTACCGCCCGACCCTGACGATGATGATGTCCGTCGCCCACCGCATGACCGGCATGGGGCTCTATTTCGGTACGCTGATCCTGGCCTGGTGGCTGCTCGCAGCCTCCTCGGGGCCGAACGCCTATTCCGCCGTGGAGGGCTTCATCGGGTCCCTGTTCGGGCGTCTGATCCTGTTCGGCTATACCTGGGCCGTTATCCACCACATGCTGGGCGGCATCCGCCACCTGATCTGGGACATGGGGTACGGCTTCGGCCCGCATGAACGGGAATGGCTGGCGCGCGCCACGCTCGCCGGATCGGTCGGCTTGACCATCCTATTGTGGGCGATCGGCCTGCTGGTCGTGGGAGGGCCGCGATGAAGCCGGAAGGTTTCCGTATCCGCACGCCGCTGGCGCGCGTACGCGGCCTGGGCGCTGCGCGTTCCGGCACCGAGCATTTCTGGCGCCAGCGGCTCACCGCCGTCGCCAACGTGCCGCTTGTCATCGCCTTCGTGGTGATCGTGGCCTCGCTGCTCGGGCGCAATCATGCCGCCGTGGTGCAGATTCTCGGCTCTCCTTTCGTCGCCATCGTTCTGCTGCTGTTCATCGCCTCGATAACCACCCACATGCGGATCGGAATGCAAGTCGTCATCGAAGACTATGTGCATGACGACATACCCAAGCTCGTCTGCCTGATCGCGAATAACTTTTTCGCCGTCGCCGTCGCCCTCACCTCGGCCTATGCCATCCTCAAATTGTCGTTCGGAGTCTAAGCATGGCGAGTAACGGATCGCCGACAAGCGCCGCGGCAGTGAATGGCCGCGGCTATCCGATCGAGGACCACAGCTACGACGTGCTGGTCGTGGGCGCGGGCGGCGCGGGATTGCGCGCGGTGGTCGGTTGCGGCGAGGCAGGATTGAAGACCGCCTGCATCACCAAGGTATTTCCCACCCGCTCGCATACGGTGGCCGCGCAGGGCGGCATCGCCGCCGCGCTCGGCAATATGGGCGAGGACGACTGGCGCTGGCACATGTACGACACCGTGAAGGGATCGGACTGGCTCGGCGACCAGGACGCGATCGAATACATGTGCCGCAATGCACCGGAGGCGGTGTACGAGCTGGAGCATTGGGGCCTGCCGTTCTCGCGCAAGGAGGACGACGGCAGGATCTATCAGCGCCCCTTCGGCGGCATGACCACGCATTTTGGCAAGGGCACCGCGCAACGCACCTGCGCCGCCGCCGACCGCACCGGCCACGCCATGCTGCACACCATGTATGGGCAGGCACTGCGCCATTCCGCGCAATTCTTCATCGAATATTTTGCCATCGACCTCATCATGGATGAGGGCCGCTGCCGCGGCGTCGTGGCGATGAACCTCGAGGACGGTTCGATCCATCGCTTCCGAGCCAACATGACCATCCTGGCGACCGGCGGCTATGGCCGCGCCTATTTCTCCTGCACCTCGGCGCATATCTGCACCGGCGACGGCAACGCCATGGTGCTGCGTGCCGGCCTGCCGCTGCAAGACATGGAATTCGTGCAATTCCACCCCAGCGGCATCTATGGTGCGGGCTGCCTGATCACCGAAGGCGCGCGCGGCGAAGGCGCCTATCTGACCAATTCCGAGGGCGAGCGCTTCATGGAACGCTACGCGCCGTCCGCCAAGGATCTCGCCTCGCGCGACGTGGTCTCGCGCTCGATGACCATCGAGATCCGGGAAGGCCGCGGCGTCGGCAAGAACAAGGACCACATCTATCTGCACCTCGATCATCTCGATCCCGCCATTCTGCACGAGCGGCTTCCGGGAATTTTGGAATCGGCGCGTATCTTCGCGGGCGTCGACGTCACCAAGGAACCGATCCCGGTGATCCCGACGGTGCACTACAACATGGGCGGCATCGCCACCAATTATCATGGCGAGGCGCTGACCAAGAAGGACGGCGACCCCGATTCGGTGGTACCGGGCCTGATGGCGCTGGGCGAAGCGGCCTGCGTGTCGGTGCACGGCGCCAACCGGCTGGGCTCAAATTCGCTGATCGACCTCGTGGTGTTCGGCCGCGCCGCCGCGCTGCGCTGCGCCGAGCTGATGCGGCCGAATGAACCGCAGCCGGATCTGCCGAAGGATTCCGCCGATCTTGCGCTCGGCCGGCTCGACACATTCCGCCACGCCCCCGGCGGCACGCCGACCGCGCAGCTGCGGCTGAAGATGCAGAAGGTGATGCAGAACAATTGCGCGGTGTTCCGCACCGGCGCGGTGCTGGAGGAAGGGCATAAGCTCATTCACGAGGCGCAGGCCGGCATGTCGGACGTGCGCGTCACCGACCGCTCGCTGATCTGGAACAGCGACCTGATCGAGACGCTGGAGCTCGACAACCTGATGGCACAAGCGGTGGTCACCATGGACGCGGCGCGGAACCGCACCGAAAGCCGCGGGGCGCATGCGCGCGAGGATCATCCCAAGCGCGACGACAAGGACTGGATGAAGCACACGCTGACCTGGCTCGACGCCGCCGGCAATGTCAGCATCGACTACCGCCCGGTGCACACCTTTACGCTGACCAACGACGTCTCCTATTTCCCGCCGAAGGAACGGGTTTACTGATGGTCCAATTCACGCTGCCGAAGAATTCCAAGGTCGTTGAAGGCAAGACCTGGCCGCGGCCGAGCGGCGCGCGGCAGGTGACGCGCTACCGCATCTATCGCTGGGACCCGGAGGGCGACGGCAATCCGCAGCTCGACACTTATTACGTCAACCACGACGATTGCGGGCCGATGGTTCTCGACGCGCTGATCTGGATCAAGAACAACGTCGATCCGACGCTGACCTTCCGCCGCTCCTGCCGCGAGGGCGTCTGCGGTTCCTGCTCCATGAACATCGACGGCGCCAACACGCTGGCCTGCACCAGGCACATGGACGACATCCGCGGCGAGGTGCGCGTCTATCCGCTGCCGCATATGCCCGTGGTGAAGGATTTGGTCCCCGACATGACGAATTTTTACGCGCAACATGCGGCGATCCAGCCCTGGCTGCAGACGGTCTCGCCGACGCCGCAGAAGGAATGGCGGCAAAGCCACGAAGACCGCGAGAAACTCGATGGCCTTTACGAGTGCATCTTGTGCGCCTGCTGCTCCACCGCCTGCCCGAGCTATTGGTGGAACAGCGAGCGCTTCCTTGGCCCCGCGGCGCTGTTGCAGGCGCAGCGCTGGATCGCCGACAGCCGCGACGAGAAGACCGGCGAGCGGCTCGACGACCTGGAAGACCCGTTCCGGCTCTACCGCTGCCACACCATCATGAATTGCGCCAAGGACTGCCCGAAAAACCTCAACCCCGCCCAGGCCATTGCCGGGATCAAGAAGGCGATGGTCGACCGGCAGGTGTAAGAAGCGCTGTGGAAAATTTTCGGAGGCATCAATGAACGCCTTGGATAATAACCACTCGTCACATCGATATCTGTCCTGCGCCGACGGCTTCGCCATGGCATGGCAGGACTTCTTGTTGCTGGTCGCGCGCGTTCTTGCCGGCTGGATTTTTCTGCAAAGCGGATGGACCAAGCTCGGGGACGTACCGGCATTTGCGACGCGCTTGGTCGGTCGCGGGGTGCCGGAATTCCTCGCCTACCTCGCTCCTTTTGTCGAATTCCTTGGTGGCCTTGGGCTCATCCTCGGCTTCGCCACGCGCTATGCGGCTTTGCTGCTGATCGTATTCACCATCGCCGCGACATGGACCTCGCACACCTTCTGGACATTCCCCGAGGCGGAGAGAGCGCGGCAATTCACCCAGTTCTGGAAAAACGTCACCATGACCGGCGGACTCTTGGCGTTGTTCGTGACGGCGGGCGGCCGGTTTAGTCTCGACCGCCTATTGAGACGAAGCGCCGGATAGCGGCTGCCGCGGGCACGCAAAAACGCCCGCGCGCGGCTGCTTGATCTGCAACCTTAGATGCCGCATGCTACCTTGGGTTGGGGGTGGCGTATGTGGCGTCGTATATTCCTCTCGGCGATCGGCGTTGCTTGGCTGGCGGCCTGCGCGGGCCCAAGCGCGCAGACGCCCAACCTTTCCCCCGAGGAAATCGCAGCCGAGCAAGCCCGCCAGCAATATTTCCAAATTCAGAATTTCGCCGCCCAGGCCGCCCGGCTAGAGAATGTCGCATTCAAGATCGCCGCGGCGAACGTGAACGAGTGCGGCGGCAACATCATCCCGAAGCTTGGATTTCGCGCGCTCGCCCAGGGCGACGTCGGCGAGGCCAAACGCGCCGTCACCACCGCGGCTCTACAGCTCGACGCCGAACGGCCTACTGTCATCAGCGTGGCCGATGGCGGGCCGGCCGCGAAAGCCGGCATGCTGCCGGACGACGTAGTGATCCGGGTCGACGGCCGGATGGCGCCGAAAACGGGTTGGCCGTCCTGGCTGAACGGCTATGTCAAGAATGTCGGCAGCACCCGGCCGATGTCGATCGAGGTCCGCCGCCAGGGACAAACCAAAATGCTCGCGGCCATGCCGGTCTTCACCTGCGACATTCCAATCAACCTTGAGGCAGAAAACGAACTGAACGCCTACACCGATTACAAGAAAATCGTGATCTATTCCGGGATATTAAGGGTGGCACAAACAGATTCCGAGCTTGCCGTCATCGTCGGGCACGAGCTCGCCCACGTCACCATGGGGCATCGGCAAAAGCAGGAGCAGAACCAGATGGCCGGCGCGGCGGCCGGGTTCATGGCTGACATGGCCGTTGCGATGGCTGGAGTGAATACCGGCGGCGCCTTGATGAAGGACGGCGCGAATCTGGGGCTCACGGCCTATGCGATGGATTTCGAACGCGAAGCAGACTACGTCGGCGCCTATTATGCCGCGCGAGCGGGATTCGAACTCTCGGGCGAAAGATTTTGGCGGGCGATGGCGCAGGAAAATCCCAAGCAAATATTTTTTGCCGGACTACACCCCACATCGCCCGAGCGGTTCCTGCAGATGCAGAAAACCTATGCGGAGATCGGCGAGAAGCGCCAGCGCAATCTGCCGCTCATTCCGGAGCGGAAGCCGGTTGTGGTGACGCAAGCGCCGTCAGGAAAGGATGACTGAAAGTCCGGCGCCGTAAGCGCCGATTCGTCATTGCCGGGCAACCGGGTCCGGCCTTCGGCCGGCCCGGGTGTAAACTTGTCCCGGCAATCCCGCTTAGGATCGCGCGGCCTTGCCACCCTAAGCGAGATGCACCGGAACTCGGGCTTGCCCGAGTTCCGCAATTTTTTGAGCTGCCGCACATTGGGTAAACCCAATGTGCGGTGACGAGCCCGGGCATGACAAAGTTTAGACCCTGCCCCTGTGGTTAAAGCTTCAGCTTCTTCTTCCGCTGCCCGAGCGTGCGCAGCCGTAGCGCGTTGAGGCGGATGAAGCCGGCGGCGTCGCGGTGGTCGTAAGCCACCGCGCCTTCCTCGAAAGTAACGAGGTCCTGATCGTAGAGCGAATATTTGCTCTCGCGCCCGACCACAATGGCGTTGCCCTTGTAGAGCTTCAGAGTCACCCGGCCGGTGACGTATTCCTGGCTCTTGTCGATCGCCGCCTGCAGCATCTCGCGTTCCGGCGCAAACCAGAAGCCGTTGTAGATCAGCTCGGCGTATTTCGGCATCAGCTCGTCCTTGAGATGCGCCGCGCCGCGGTCGAGCGTGATCGATTCCATGCCGCGATGGGCGGCCAGCAGGATGGTGCCGCCCGGCGTCTCATACATGCCGCGCGACTTCATGCCGACAAAACGGTTTTCCACCAGATCGAGCCGGCCGATGCCGTTGGCGCGGCCAAGATCGTTGAGCCGCGCGAGCAAAGACGCGGGCGAAAGCTTCTTGCCGTCGATTGCAACCGCGTCGCCCTTCTCGAAATCCACCGTGATGACGGTCGGCTTGTCCGGCGCCTTTTCCGGATCGACGGTGCGCGAATAGACGTAATCAGGCACTTCCTGCGCCGGGTCCTCCAGCACTTTACCTTCGGACGACGCATGCAGCAGGTTGGCGTCCACCGAAAAAGGCGCGTCGCCGCGCTTGTCCTTGGCGATCGGGATCTGGTGCTTTTCCGCGAATTCGATGAGCGCCTTGCGCGAGGTGAGGTTCCATTCGCGCCAGGGTGCGATCACCTTCACGTCGGGCTTGAGCGCGTAATAGGCCAGCTCGAAGCGCACCTGGTCGTTACCCTTGCCGGTGGCGCCATGCGCCACCGCATCGGCGCCGACCTTTTCCGCGATCTCGATCTGCTTCTTGGCGATCAGCGGCCGCGCGATGGAGGTGCCGAGCAGATATTGTCCCTCATAGAGCGCGTTGGCCCGGAACATGGGAAACACATAGTCGCGGACGAATTCCTCGCGCAGATCTTCGATGAAAATGTTTTCCGGATTAATGCCGAGCAGCAGCGCCTTCTTGCGCGCCGGCTCCAGCTCCTCGCCCTGCCCCAGGTCCGCCGTGAAGGTGACCACCTCGCAGCCATAGGTGGTCTGTAGCCACTTGAGAATGATCGAAGTGTCGAGCCCGCCCGAATAGGCGAGCACCACCTTCTTCACGTCGCTTTTTTTTGACATCGCGGGCTTGCCTTCAAACGCGGCGTCATCCTGAGGTGCCCGCGCAATTGCGCGGGCCTCGAAGGATGGCCCGCGGATGATGCTGCTGCCGTCGCCCTTCGAGGCTCGCTTCGCTCGCACCTCAGGGTGACGGCTCAGGAAATCGCGCGGACTATAGGGGGAATGGGCCGGGTTGCAAGGTTACAACTGCTGCCTTGCAACTTGGCAACTAACCAGCGGTCAGGACGACGACGGCCCGCGATGCCGCGTGCCAAAGAAGAAAACGGCGACCACGGCCAAGCCGACCATCAAGCCGCGCGAAAAGTCCGGTATGGCGCGGAATTCGCTTTCCAAAGTCTTGGAAATGGCGATGAGGCCGGGAACGCCTCCCTGCAGATAGAACAACACGATGGCGCCGGCTGCGAGTGCAAGGGCAACATTCCGGAACAAGGACGACGCGACCAGAGCGCTCAGCAAAATCGCGGCGACGGCGAGGCCAACGATGAACTCCTGGCTTTCCAACAACTCAGCCACGGTCCCCTCCCACATGACGCGACACCCCTTTGAATGCCAGCCTAAGGATGCAATGTCCGGGCTTTGGCCGCAAGGGTGTGGATGGCCTGGGCTGCCGCACCGCACACCTGTTAATTCAGGGGATTATCTTCCCTTCGCCGCCTCGCCGGTCGCGCCAAGCGCCCGCCTTACGCCCCGCGATGGCCCAATAGACCAGACCGAAAACAGCGCCCGTGGCGATGACAAGCTCGACTTCACGGGTCAGCGGGCCCGCCTGGTCGATGGATTCCTCATAAGGATTGCCGATGCCCGTGCCGTAATAGGCAAGCAGCATGATGCCCACCCCGGCCAGCGCATAAAACAGCACCGACCGCAGGCGAAAGGTCTCGGCCAAGATGATGAGCAGAAACAGCGGCAGGAAGCCGATTGCGGTGGAACCCGACCCAACCACGGTAAAACCCCAGAACCAGCCGCGCGCCACGGGATCGCCGTGCAGCACCGGCCAGTCCGCGCCCAGCAAACTCAGCGCAATGGTCATCCCCGCCGCCATGCTGGCAATGAGGAAGGCGAAGAAGATCACAAAGATGCGGCCGAAAAGGGCCATTTGATCCTCACCGTCGGCCGCCACCTCAGGCGCACTTCGTGCTTGCTTGCCCGCGCCGCAGCCTGCAAACTAGAGTTGTATTTATCCTGCCGATCCATAAGATCGCGAGCATGCCACGGAACGTATGTCAGGGGGGCAGACCATGGCAAAGGCCGTCAAGAACCCATGGGATCAGCTTATTCGCGGCTACCAGCGGGCCGAGATCGACCTGCCCAAGCTGAAGGCCATCACGCTCGCACAATGGGCCTTGGAGTCGGCCCACGGAACGAGCAATCTTGCGAAGGATCACTTCAACTTCGCCGGCCTGAAATATCGCGATCGGGTGAAAGACTTCGCCACGCCGGTCGACTATGAGGCGCATGATGGCCACGACGTTTATTGCGCATTCAAAAATGTGAACGCTTTCATCTTGGGCTATTGGCATTTCATAGCCAAAGGTCCTTACGACGGATACGAGGCCTTTGCAGAGGATCCGCCTGGCTATATCGCGCACCTGAAATCGAAAGGTTATACCGGGGATCCCAACTATGTCGCCAAAGTGGTCAGGCTTCTGCCTGAAGCGCAGGAGGCGCTGAACGAGGAATTCGAGGGCGGCGAGCCACTCAGGCCAAGCCGATCCCTGTTAGGCGACTACGTGCCGCCAAACTTCGAGCCCGCGCCCGGGATCAACCATACGGTGCGCGGCACACGCCCGAACGGCCTCGAAGGCATGATCGTGCATTTCGACGCCTACCGGATCCGCGGCGCAGGCAATGGTTCGGAGGATTCTGATCGACGAACGATCGACATGATGCGTTCCGGTCAATCCAACGGCTTTCACTATGGCGAGATCAGCCGGACCGGCCGCGTTTTCGTTCCAGCTAATTTCAAATGGAACGAATGGGGTTATCACGCCGGCCCGAGCAAGTGCCCTCTCACGGGGCGGACCGGAGTCTCGGGGTTCTATGTCGGATTTGAGATGAACAACCCCGGACGCGTCTACCCGGCGCAGGAAAATGGCGTGTTCTGCCCGTGGTACAATTCCAGGCGCACCGAGCAAGGAGCGGTTATCCTCGATGCCAACGGCCGCTGTACGCGCGTTTCTGCGAACGACGAATGGTACCGGCCGGATGAAGTCCGCCTCGCTGAAGGCGGCAACATCCAGAAAGGGTGGTATCTCCCTTATTCGGCCGATCAGTTCGAAACGCTGACCAACATCGTCGGCTATCTGCTCGAGAAATTTCCAACGACTTTTTCGATCGACAAGATATTCGGGCATGACGAAGTGTCGCCGGGCCGCAAGAACGATCCCGGTGGCGCACTTGCGCATCCGCATCAACTGATGACGATGGGTGAGTTTCGCGCATTCTTGAAAGCGAGATTTTAGGAATCAACAAAGAGCCGGCGTTCAATCCGTCATCGCCATGGCGCGCAGCGCCAGGCGCTCGCGGGCGGAGAGTTTTTCCGTCGCGCTTTTCAGTTGCCCGCAGGCGGCGAGAATGTCGCGCCCGCGCGGCGTGCGCACCGGCGAGGCATAGCCGGCGTTGAAAACGACCTCGGAGAATTTCTCGATTTGCTCCCAGTCGGAGCATTCGTATTTGGTGCCCGGCCAGGGATTGAACGGAATGAGGTTGATCTTGGCCGGGATGCCCTTGAGCAGCCGCACCAGCGCCTTGGCATCCTCGATGGAATCGTTGACGCCCTTGAGCATCACATATTCGAAGGTGATGCGCCGCGCATTGGAGACGCCGGGATAATTGCGGCAGGCGTCGAGTAATTGCTTGATGGGATATTTGCGGTTAAGCGGCACCAATTCATTGCGCAGCTCGTCGCGCACCGCATGCAGCGACACCGCCAGCATTACGCCGATCTCTTCGCCCGCGCGCGCAATATTCGGCACCACGCCGGAGGTGGAGAGCGTGATGCGGCGCTTGGAAATGCCGAGCCCATCGCCGTCGGCGGCGACCAGCAGCGCATCGCGCACCGCCTCAAAATTATAGAGCGGCTCGCCCATGCCCATCATCACGATGTTGGAGACCTTGCGCGCGCCCTCCAGGTTCGCGGTCCAATCATCGAGGCGATCTCGCGCCACCATGATCTGGCCGACGATCTCGCCCGGCGTAAGATTGCGCACCAGACGCTGGGTGCCGGTGTGGCAGAAGGAGCAATTGAGCGTGCAGCCGACCTGGCTCGACAAACACAAGGTCCCGCGGTCGGTCTCGGGAATGTAGACGCATTCCACCTCGTGCGGATTTTCGCCAGCGTGCTCGCCCGGCAGCCGCAGCAGCCATTTGCGCGTGCCGTCGGCCGACACCTGCTCGGCGACAACCTCGGGCCGTGCCAGCGTGTAGTGCTGATCGAGCGTCGCGCGCACCTCCTTGGAGATGCTGGTCATGGAGTCGAAGCTGGTGGCGCCGCGCACATAGAGCCAGTGCCAGATTTGCTGCACCCGCATCTTCACTTGCGCGGGCGGCACGCCGATTGCAGCCAGCGCTTCGCCCAGCGCCGCGCGCGACATGCCGACCAGCGACGGCTTCGCCGGCGCCACATAGCGCTCAAGCGGGGTTTTTTCGATGGCGAGGTTCAGCGCGGTCATGATGCGTCGGTGTTTGCGTGCCAAGGTCTTAGCATAGATGGGGATAGTCGGCGAAAAGCGAATGGGCCGCCCATGGTTCGAGACACCACGCCTTCGCCTCCTGCCTTCGCCGAAGCGAAGCCGCTTCGGCTTCGCGCAGGCAGGTCGGGCGGAGTTTACCATCGGGCCGGCCTTCGGCCGGACCCGTTGGGCGGGCTCCTCACCATGAGGCGGACTTAGCTCAGCACCGCGTAAAAACTTCATTCCTCATTCTGAGGAGCGAGGACGAAGTCCGAGCGTCTCGAAGAATGAAGGTCCGGACTTACTTACACTCCTGCCCGATGCGGTCGAGCGCCTGGGAGATGCCTTTCAGCGAAAAGGTATCGGTTGTCTTGGTGCCGCGGCCGGACTCGCCTTTCACGACGACGTCCGCGCCCTTGCGCATGGCCCCCACTAGCTTTGCCTCCTCGGCCGCGTTCTTGACCCAGGCGCCGTCGTTCTGCGTGTACATGGTGAAATTCGCCGAGCCGACAGCCGCCGTGGCCTCGGAATTCGGCTTGAAGGAATAACCGATGATGACCGACACTTCCTCTTTCACCTTTTCCGCCGGCCGGGAGGTAATGAAGAGGTAAGCCGGGTCACGCGGGCGGTTCGGCGGATTGGTTTGCGAGCTGCTGGGCTTGGCCAGCGCAAAACAGATTTTCTTGCCGTCCGGCGCCGCCGAATAGGCACCCCATTCGTCATATTGCCCGAGCAGCACCGGCTCTTTGCTTGCGGCGGCGGGCTTGGCGGGAGCAGCGGGCTTCGCCGCGGTGGGAGCCGGTATGGCGGGCTTGGACGCAGGGGCCGGTGTCACGGGCTTGGCCTGGGGCTTCGCCGGTTGCGGCTGCGCCGGAGCGGTTGAAGGCGGCGTCGTTTGCGCCAATGATTGGGCGGGATGCGCAATCATCGCGGCGCAAATCAACGGCCAGGCGGTCGCTAAAATCCGGATCGGCTGCATGGATCCTCACTCGTTGCGGGTGCGGAATATACGGATAGCACGGTCACGCGTAAGGCGGAAAATCGGCAATGTGAAGGCGGCATAGTTACCCCGGCCGCAGGCGTAATCCTGCGCCCGCGGTGTTAACAAATAAACCCCTCTCAGCGAACGGCCATGAAAGCTATCCTCTGCGCCCGCTACGGCGGCCCTGATGATTTTGAGCTTGCCGACCTGCCGGACCCGGCCGCCGGCGAAACCTGCCCGCTGGCGGAAACAGCGCAGTCGCTCAAGGACTTTGCCGCGCGCAAGGTGATGGGAAAGATCGTGCTGTGGGTGTGATGCCTCGTGTCCCGGGCGAGCGATGGCGAACCAGAGCGAAGACCCGGGACACGATGCGCTCAATCTTGGAGCTGCTCCAGCGCCGCCTGTGCGACTTCGCGATGCACTGGACGGATATGCTCCGCAACCAAACGCACCGTGGTTAGCACCGCGGTTGCGTCGTCCACATAGCCGAGCGCCGGCAGAATGTCGGGGATGACGTCAGCCGGCATGACGAAATAAGCCAGCACGCCGATCAACGCCGTCTTCACATGCAGTGGCGTGTCGTGGTCGAAGGCGCAGTAATAGGCAGCGAGCAGATCGTGCGCGAAAGGCAGACGCGCGGCCACGCGCTTGGTCTTGCGCCAGAAGCCACAGCGCACGAGAGATTCCTCGCGCGCGGCGTCTCGGCCCAAGCAGCCCCAGAAAGCGGTCGACTCGAAAAACATGCGATCAAAGATGGCGATAAAAACGGCGGCCGCAAGGCCCTTATCCTCATGGTTCGAGACGCGCTGCTGCGCAGTGCTCACCATGAGGATATCTGAACCCCTCATCCTGAGGAGCGGCCGCAGGCCGCGTCTCGAAGGATGAGGGCCACACAGTTCGCTTAGCCCCCTGCCAGCTTATCCATCGCCTGCGCGAGCTTGACGTCCAGCTCAGTGACACCGCCGGCGTCATGGGTAGATAAGGTCACCTCCACGGTCTTGTAGACATTGAACCATTCGGGATGGTGATCGAGTTTCTCGGCAACCAGCGCCGCGCGGGTCATGAAGCCGAAGGCCTCGTTGAAATCCTTGAACACGAATTTCTTGCCGATGGCGTCGCGGGTTTTGACCTCGGTCCAGCCTGCGAGCTTGGCCAGCGCCGCCTTGCGTGCCTCGCCGGTGAGCTTTTTGGGCATGATGCGCACCTCATGGGCTAAAAGCGAAACGATCGTGGCGCGTCTCGGCTTCGGTTACAATCCGCCATTCTGCTGCATGCGAAAGCCCCAGCGTAGGGCGGGGTTCCGTGTGCGAACGACCGGCGCGACCGCCCCTCGAAAAGAACCCGGCGAATGATTACCTCCTTGCTGTCATCATTGCGCGTGAGGTTTCTATGGGTTGGTCATTGAATATCGGCAAAATCGCCGGAACAGCCGTCCGCATCCATTTCACCTTTCTGCTGTTCCTGGCGTGGATTTTCATTGCCGGTTATGCCTCCGGCGGCGCCGCGACGGCCTGGGGGACGCTCCTGTTCATCGTGCTGGTGTTCGCCTGTGTGCTGGCCCATGAGTTCGGCCATATCCTCACCGCCCGCGCCTTCGGCGTGCCGACGCCCGATGTGACTTTGCTGCCGATCGGCGGCGTGGCGCGGCTGGAGCGCATCCCCGAAGATCCGCGGCAGGAATTTTTGATCGCCATCGCAGGCCCCGCGGTCAATGTAGTGATCGCCTTCTTCCTGATCGTTTTTGCCGGCGTGGATATCACCGGTCAGATCGGGGTCGTGGAGAACGAGAGCATTTCTCTCGTCGACCGCTTGGCGGCGGTCAATCTCTTCCTTGCCGTGTTCAATCTGATCCCGGCTTTTCCCATGGACGGCGGGCGGGTGTTGCGGGCCCTGCTGGGCATCCGGCTCGGCTTTGTGCGCGCGACCGAGATCGCGGCATCGATCGGCCAGGTGGTGGCCTTCGCCTTGGGATTCATCGGGCTGTTTTCCAACCCGATGCTGATCTTCATCGCCATCTTCGTCTATCTGGCCGCAGCTTCGGAGGCGCATATGGTGGCGCTGCAAGCCGCCTCGCGCGGCGTGCCGGTCACCGCCGCGATGATGACGCAGTTCGCCATGCTCATGCCCGACGCGCCGATCGAGGAGGCAGTGCAGACACTGCTGCGCACCAGCCAAGGCGAATTCCCCGTGGTGGATGGCGCCGGCAAGCCGATCGGCCTGCTCGGGCGCGCCGACATCATCCGCGCCTTGAAGGAGCTCGGTCCCAATGCCCGCGTCGCCGAGGTGATGTCGCCTGAGCTGCCGACCATCGGGGCCAGCCGCTGCCTGTCCGATGCTTTCAACGTGTTGCAGCGGAAGACGGCGCCCGCCGTGGCGGTGGTCGATTCCCAAGGCAAGCTGGTCGGGCTTGTCACCGCGGAAACCATTGGCGAGATGCTGATGCTGCAGAACGCGCGGCCCGATGGCGCTCGACTCGGGCCCTGGAACCGGCCACAGACGTCACCCGGCCATTAAGGCTTTTCGCCTGCGAAACGGGCCGAAGTGGTTGCTTCTGCCGTTCTGCTGACTATATTGCGGCGCAACACCGCGGGCCCCGCGCGCGATCAGCAAAAGTGGGGACCGGTTTTGCGCCCGGATCGCGCGCCAACTTTTAAGTGGCGCATGATCTTAATCGGCGAACCGGTTCCCATCCCGGCTCAAGTCCGGGACAGGCTTTCGCCGGATCATGCGCAAGCCCGCGCTCGATTTTCAGGACCCCTATGAAACTGCGCAACGTCGCCATTATCGCCCACGTCGACCACGGCAAGACCACACTGGTGGACCGCCTGCTGCAGCAGTCCGGCAGCTTCCGCGAGAACCAGCGGGTGGCCGAGCGCGCGATGGATTCCAACGACCTGGAACGCGAGCGCGGCATCACCATCCTGGCCAAGGCGACCTCGATCGACTGGCAGGATACCCGCATCAACATCGTCGATACCCCGGGCCACGCCGATTTCGGCGGCGAGGTAGAGCGCATCCTCAACATGGTGGACGGCGCGCTGGTTCTGGTCGATGCCGCCGAAGGCCCGCTGCCGCAGACCAAGTTCGTGGTCTCCAAGGCGCTGAAGATGGGGCTGAAGCCCATCGTCGTCATCAACAAGGTGGACCGTTCCGACGCGCGGCCCGTGCAGGTGGTCAACGAAGTATTCGACCTCTTCGCCGCGCTCGACGCCTCCGAGGAGCAGCTCGATTTCCCCATCCTCTACGGCTCGGCCAAGGAAGGCTGGATGGCGGCGACGCCCGAAGGGCCGAAGGACCAGGGCATGAAGCCGCTGTTCGATCTGGTGCTGCACCATGTCGCGCCGCCGCATGTGGAAGAAGGACCGTTCCGCATGCTGGGCACCATCCTGGAAGCCAATCCTTATCTCGGCCGCATCGTCACCGGGCGCATCACCTCGGGCACGGTGAAGGCCAACCAGAACGTCAAGGTGCTCGATCGCGACGGTACGCAAATCGAGCTTGGGCGCATCACCAAGATCCTCGCATTCCGCGGCCTCGAACGCACCGCCATCGACGAGGCCGAGGCCGGCGACATTGTCGCGATCGCCGGACTGCCGAATGCCACCGTTTCCCACACCATCTGCGATCCCGCGGTCACCACGCCGATTCCAGCGCAGCCGATCGACCCACCCACGCTGTCGATGAACTTCCGCGTCAATGACTCGCCCCTCGCCGGCACCGAAGGCGACAAGGTGACCGGCCGCATGATCCGTGACCGCCTGCTGCGCGAGGCCGAAGGCAACGTGACGCTGCGGATCAGCGAAGCAGACGACAAGGATTCCATGGAAGTCGCCGGCCGCGGCGAGCTGCAGCTCGGCATCCTGATCGAGACCATGCGGCGCGAAGGCTTTGAGCTGAGCGTGTCGCGGCCCAAGGTGCTGCTGCGGCGCGACGAGCGCGGCGAGCTGCTGGAGCCGATCGAAGAGGTAGTGATCGACCTCGACGAAGAGCATTCCGGCATCGTGGTGCAGAAGATGTCGGAGCGCAAAGCCGAGATGCTGGAGATGCGCCCCTCCGGCGGCGGGCGGCGGCGGCTGGTCTTCCACGCCCCCACCCGCGGGCTGATCGGCTACCAGGGCGAATTGCTCACCGACACCCGCGGCACCGCGGTGATGAACCGCCTGTTCCACGGCTACGCGCTCTACAAGGGCGTCATCCCCGGCCGGAGCAACGGCGTGCTGATCTCCACCGAAGCCGGCGAAGCGGTGGCCTATGCCATGTGGAACCTGGAGGCGCGCGGCCCGATGATGATCGAGCCCGGCGTGAAAGTGTATCCGGGCATGATCGTGGGCGAGCACACCCGCGACAACGACCTTGAGGTCAACGTGCTCAAGGGCAAGAAGCTCACCAACATCCGCACCCACAGCAAGGACGAGGCGGTGCGGCTGACCCCGCCCATCCGCATGACCCTGGAAAAGGCGCTGGCCTATATCCAGGACGACGAACTGGTCGAGGTGACGCCGAAGTCGATCCGGCTGCGCAAGAAGCTGCTCAATCCGCACGAGCGCAAGCGCGACGAGCGTAAGAAAGAGGCCGAGCAGGCCACCGGCTGATCGCCCGCCGACTCAATTGATTCGCTCGTGGCGCGCATAAGAGCCGCCGGAAGGATTCGGTTGCGAATCAAGGCGGTGGCGTCCCGCCGATGTACGATTTTCATCAGACCGCGATGTTTTGCCGCTATGGCAAGGGATTTTCGCGCGTCCTGTGTCCAGTAATCCACACCGTTAACCGATCATTAAACACGGGACTTGAAGGCGGGCCCTGCGCTTGCTTCTATTCGTGCATGAGCGGCACGGTCGTCATCGAAATCCGCCAAGCCAAGCCGTCCGACGCGCCGGCGGTGGCGGCAACCCATGACGAAGCCTGGCGCTCCGCCTACCAGGGCATCATCCCCAGCGTCGAGCTCGACAAGCTCATCAACCGTCGCGGCACGGACTGGTGGGACACCGCCATTCGTAAGGGCAGCCGCATCTCTATCCTGGTTTTCGGGGACGGCGTGGCCGGTTACGCCAATTATGGCCGCAATCGCGCGCGCAGCCTCTGTTACGACGGCGAAATCTACGAACTTTACCTGCGCCCGGAGTTTCAGGGGCTTGGCTTCGGCCGCCGCCTGTTCAGCGCCGTGCGGCGCGATCTTGCGCAAAGCAGCATGAAGAGCCTGGTGGTCTGGGCGCTGTCGGACAACGACCCGGCAGTGGAGTTCTATCGCGCCTTGGGCGGTCGCGCGGTCGCGCGATCCTCGGAACGTTTCGGCACCCGCGTGCTCGACAAGGTCGCCTACGGCTGGAATAGCTGAGCGATTGCTGCGTCTCTTGATCGTCATCGCCGGGCTTGACCCGGCGATCTCGTTTAGAGACGCAGGATATCGCTCGCCTAAGCGGGATGGCCGGGACGAGCCCGGCCATGACGATGCAACTCAAAGCGCCGGCGCCGGCAACCCGGCTGCCACGCTCGCCGCCCGCAAAGTGTTGACGAGCAGACAGGCGATGGTCATCGGCCCGACGCCGCCCGGCACCGGGGTGATCGCGCCAGCGACTTCCGCCGCTTCCGCGAAGGCAACGTCGCCGACGAGGCGCGTCTTGCCGCCCTCGCCCGCCACCCGGTTGATCCCCACGTCGATGACGGTGGCGCCATGCTTGATCCAGTCGCTACGGATCATCTCGGCGCGGCCGATGGCGGCGACCAGCAGATCAGCGCGGCGGCAGACCGACAGGAGGTCGCGGGTCTTGGAATGGGCCACGGTCACCGTCGCATTCTCGCGCAAGAGCAATTGAGCCAGCGGCTTGCCGACGATGTTGGAGCGGCCGATCACCACCGCTTCGAGCCCGGCGAGCGACGGCTGAACCGTTTTGGCCAGGATCACGCAGCCGAGCGGCGTGCAGGGAACAAGACCCGGCGCGCCCATGCTGAGCTTCCCCACATTGAGCGGGTGGAACCCGTCCACGTCCTTGACCGGGTCGACGGCGGCGATGACTTTTGCCGCATCGATGCCGGGCGGCAGCGGCATCTGCACCAGAATTCCGTGCACGGCGGAATCCCGATTGAGCTTTTGCACCAGGGCCAGCAGTTCCGCCTCTGTGATGCCGGCCGCCAGCCGATGATCGAACGAGCGCATCCCCGCCTCCACCACCGCCTTACCCTTGTTGCGGACATAGACCTCGCTGGCCGGATCGTTGCCGACCAGAACGACCGCCAGGCCCGGCACGACGCCACGCTCGGCCAAGCGCCGCGCCTCGGCAGCGACCTTGCCGCGTAACTCCGCCGCGATGGCTTTGCCGTCAATGATGCGCGCGGTCATGCGATGTCCCTGTCGTCATGCCCGGCCTTGTGCCGGGCATCCACGCCTTCTTACTCTTAAAGACGTGGATGGCCGGGACAAGCCCGGCCATGACGTTCAGTTAGCGTACGTCAACAACTTTCTCCAGCGCCGCCGCCAGCACGGCGGCATCCCCTTCAATCATCAACCGCTTGATGCGCGCCGTCGCGCCGGCCGTAAGCGTCACCCGGCGCGGAGCAATATCGAGCGTGGCCGCGATCAAGCGGACCAATGCCGCGTTCGCTTCTCCCTCGCTCGCCGCCGCGCGCACGCGGGCTTTCAACACTACGCGGCCGTCGGCAAGCTGTTCGATTCCTTCGATCGCGTCGCGGCCGCCCTTCGGCGTCAGGCGCGCGCTGACGGTGAGCCCGCCCGCCGCAACAGTCCACAGACGCGCGCCCGCCACCGCAGATCAGATCACGTTGGGATAGATGTACGTGACGATCACTTTCTGGATAAAAATGATAATGAGAATGAGGATCACGGGAGAAATGTCGATGCCGCCGAGGTTGGGCAGGATCGAGCGGATCGGCGCCAGCGCCGGTTCGGTGATCCGGAACAGGAAATCGGCAAGCATGGCGACGAATTGATTGCGCGTGTTGACCACGTTGAAGGCAATCAGCCAGGACAGCACGGCGGAGGCAATGAGAAGCCAGACATAGATGTCGAGAGCGATCAGGATGACTTCGAGGAGTGCGCGCATGGGAATCCATTTGCAGGACGGTGGGCGCTGCACCGTAGCGGGTTGGATGCAGCCGAACAAGACGGCGCCACTTGCCGATACCGGCGGCCGGCCGTTCTTGACACTAGGGATGCCGCGCCGTAAATGGCCGCACTCGCTCAAGCGCGCGTGATCGTTCAAGGGCGCGCAGTCGGCGGGGCCGTAGCTCAGTTGGGAGAGCGCCTCGTTCGCAATGAGGAGGTCAGGGGTTCAAATCCCCTCGGCTCCACCAGCCTTCGCTCTTCGAGCTACGGCTCGGCAAGCCATTTGCTGCGTCGAAGCCGGAGGCGAAGACGGGCCTTCGCTTGCTTCGCAAGCTACGGCTCGGCAAGCCATTTGGAACTATCGTAGCGAAGCAAGCGCCGGCTGCCACACCGTAACGAAGTGAAGGCGGGCTAGACAAAGCACTATCAAACCCGCCGTGGTGTAACCTTTTCCGGCTAGGACCGTATAATAAGCCAGCAAGGCGTGGTCCGCAGAACGGCCGCGCCCGCGGATTGTCTTACTTTGGAGGAAGCTATGTTTTCTATGCGCGCCATCCAGTCCTCCCTCTTGCGCTTCTTGCCGGCCCTTGTGCTGGTGCCTCTGGCGGGGTTCCTGTGGTTTGCCTCCGCCCCGGCGAAGGCAACCGCGGTCCCCTTGCCCGACCCGGTGGCCGATCAGCAGAACGCGAGCGATGAAGTGCAGGTGGCGGTATTGGCCGGCGGCTGTTTCTGGGGCGTCCAGGCTGTGTTCCAGCACACCAAAGGGGTGCAGCAGGCGCTGAGCGGCTATTCAGGCGGCGCCAAGCCGGTGCCGAGATACGAGGAGGTCACCACCGGCCGGACCGGCCACGCGGAATCCGTGCAGATCAAATTCAATCCGCGCGAAATCACCTATGGCCAAATCCTGAAAATCTATTTTTCCGTGGCGCATGATCCGACCCAGCTCAACCGCCAAGGGCCGGACGTGGGAACTCATTATCGTTCAGCGATTTTCTATTCCAACAACGACCAGAAGCGCGTGGCCGAAGCTTACATCAAACAACTTGATGCGGTCGGCATTTTCAAGTCGCCGATTGTCACCCAGGTGGGCCAGTTGACCGCCTTCTACCCGGCGGAAGGCTACCATCAGGACTACGCGATCAATCATCCGACGCAGCCCTATATCGCCATTCACGATCTGCCGAAGGTGGAAAATCTCAAGCGCATGTTCCCGGCCTTCTATCGCGCAGTTCCGGTAACGGTCGCGTCTGTCGGCCAGTAGGCCGGGCTGTCCCGCCGCGCTCAAGCTTATGCCGCAATTCGACCCTGCCCCCTGCGGAGGTGCCTCCCCTGGCGCCTCAGGGGAGCGCGTGCTTTGCCGCACCCTGACGGCGATGGCCAACAAATAGGAAGTCCAGCATAAGATGGGCGGCACGGCCGGGCACGCAGCCCGGCTGTTGCTTTTTGCGCGGCAAACCGCCAGATCGAGCGCGGCGGTCGCGCCGCCGATGGTCTAATTGACGCCCGCGCTGGCCGCGCTAGGCATGCCGAGCGCTCGTGTGGCGGTTCAGAAGTTTCCCCTTCCTTGCGGCCGGGTCGGGAGGGAACTTCTGAACCAAAGCCACACGAGCAACGCTATGATTTCTAGTGTCCCTTTGAATCCGAAGTTCGCAAGAGCGTTCGCAGCACGGCGTGTGCGAACTTCGGATTCGGGACACTAGCATGGGATAGAGGGGGACGGGGTAAGCGATGAGCGTCGAAGGCACGTCGCAGCTTTCCGTCCTGCGTCACCGGTCATTCGCTTTTTTCTGGCTTTCGCGGGTGGCCGGCAGCCTGGCGATGCAGATGCAGACCGTCGCCGTCTCCTGGCAGATCTATGAGCTGACCAACAGCCCCTTCGACCTCGGGCTCGTCGGTCTCGCCCAATTCCTCCCCTTGGTGTCGCTGATGCTGGTCGCCGGCCATGTCGCCGACCGCTACGATCGCAAGACCATCGTGCGCATCAGCCAGGTGGTGGACGGGGCGGTGATGGCCATCCTGGCGGCGGGTACCGCGGGCGGCTGGCTCACCCGCGAATGGATATTGGCCGCGGTCTTCGTGTTCGGCGCCGCCCGCGCCTTCCAGCAGCCAACGCAGCAGACGCTGCTGCCGCTCATCGTTCCCGCCTCGCTGCTGTCGCGCGCCGTCGCCGCGTCCTCCTCGTCCAACCAGATCGCCACCATTGTCGGGCCGGCGATCGGCGGGTTGCTGTTCGCGGTGAGCGCGCCGCTGGTCTATGCGCTATGTGCGCTATTCTATTTCGGAGCCGCCGTCTTGACCTCGCTCATCAAGGTCGAGCGGACACCGCCCAACCGCGCGCCGGTCACCTTCGAAACCGTGTTCGCCGGTATTGCCTATATCCGCAAACAACCCGTCGTGCTGGGCGCCATCACGCTCGACCTCTTTGCCGTGCTGCTCGGCGGAGCGACCGCGCTGCTGCCGATCTTCGCGCGCGACGTCTTCGACACCGGGCCGTGGGGGCTTGGACTGTTGCGCCTGTCGCCCGCGGTCGGCGCTCTGGCTATGTCTATTCTGCTGGCCCGCTGGCCGATGCACCGCAACGCTGGCCCTGTCATGTTCGCAGCGGTGGCCTGCTTTGGCGCGGCGACCATCGTGTTCGGGCTGTCCACCTCGTTCGCGCTGTCGATGTTCGCGCTCGCGGTTCTCGGCGCCTCCGACATGGTCAGCGTGGTGATCCGGCAGACCTTGATTCAGCTTGGCACGCCGAATGAGATGCGCGGCCGCGTCAGCGCGGTGAATTCGCTGTTCATCGGCACCTCCAACCAGCTCGGCGATTTCCGTTCGGGGCTCACCGCCGAATGGTTCGGCACCATCCCGTCCGTGCTGATCGGCGGCATCGGCACGCTGATCGTGGTGGCGGCGAGCCTGAAGCTGTTTCCCCAATTGGCCCGCATCGACAGCGTCGAGGATGTGCGCAAGGACGCGGCCTCGTCCTAAGCGAGGCCGGTGTCAGGCATCGGCGCCCCGGCGGGCCTTTTGCCTTCTGTCCATGACCGCGAGCACGAGCCGGCGCGGCAGGAGGCGCGACAACACCGTCACCAGCCTGTTGCCGAAGCCGGGCACGACGACGCGGTGGCCGTCCATGAATCCGCGATAGCCTTGGCGGGCGACCTCTTCGGCCGAAAGCGTTAGATGCTCGGGGCCGCGTGCGCCGGGCACCCCGGCGCGCGCCTGGAATTCCGTCAGCACCGGGCCGGGACAGAGCGCGGTGACGCGGATACCGCGCGGAGCCAGCTCGCGGTGTAGCGCTTCGCTGAAGGACAACACATAGGCCTTGGTAGCGTAATAGACCGCCGAGCGCGGGCCCGGCAGAAAGGCCGCGATCGAGGCGACATTGAGAATGCCGCCGCGGTGACGTTCCAGGCTCTCGATCCAGCGCAGCGACAGGTCCGTGAGCGCGCGAACATTCACGTCGATCATGGCCAGTTGCTCGGCCAAGTCGAGATCGGCCGCCTCCCCGACCAGCCCGAATCCGGCATTGTTGACGACGATGCCGGGCTCCACCCCGCGATTGGCGAGTTCGGCGGAGATCAGGGCGCCGACGTCCGGACGCTCGAGGTCCATCGGCAAGACGATGGGCCGGGGGCGGCCGCGCGCGGCAATGGCATCGGCCAGCGCGGCGAGCCGCTGCTCGCGCCTGGCCACCAGCACGAGTTCATGGCCCTGTTGCGCGAATACCTCCGCAAGGGCCACGCCAATCCCCGCGGACGCGCCGGTCAGGAGCGTGATGGGACGCAAGGCGGACATGGGTGGCGGGCTCATGCTTTCTCGTTGAACTTTTTGCTGGCGGCCTGACGGCGCAGCTCGATGCGTTCGCGCGAGGGAACGTTAAGCAGGTCCGCGGCGCGCCAGAGCAGATTATCCTCGAATTCGCTGACGCGGCCGTCAGCATAAACCACCTCCCACATCATCTCGACGAGCCGCCGCCGGCCGGCCTCGTCCATCGTCCGGTTGAGCAGGCTAGTGAAGGAATAGAGATCGACCGCGTTGAGCTCGGCGTCAACGGCCGCTTCCAGCAGCTTGTCGGCCTCGTCGTTGTCAAGCTTGAAGCGCTGCTTGACCACGGTGTGCAATTTCTCCCGCTCGGCATCGGCGATGGCGCCATCGACCGTGGCCGCATGGATGAGCAGCGCGGCGGCGGAGAGCCGGTAGTCGCTGTCCTCGAAGCGGCCTGGATCCTTGCCGCCTTCGGTCAGCTCAGCCACGAATTTCTTAAGCGAATCGAGCATCGGGGAAGGTCACACCTTTGCAGGCGCCGCCGCGCGCGTTTTCGGCAGGGTCATGACGGCGAGCACCGCCGCCAGCGAGGCCACCGCGACAAAGACAAATACGGCGCGCGGACTGCCGTGATCCAGCATCGCGCCGAACACCAGCGGCGCGATGATCCCGCCGATGTTATAGCCCGAGGTGACAAAGCCGAACACCTTGCCGAAGGAACCCGGCGGCGTGCTTTCCCGCACAATGAGATCGCGCGACGGCATGATGACGCCTTGCAGAAAGCCAGCGAGAGACATCATCATGATGAGGACAGCCGCACCGGGATTTTCGATCCCGATCACCAGCGCAATGAGCCCGCCGGCGGATAATCCTAAAGCGGCGACGAGAGAATGCCGCGTGGTTCGTCCGGCGACGAAGCCGCCAGCCAGCACGCCAGCGGCGGTCAGCAGCAGGAAGCCGGAGAGCGCGGTATTGGCGACAGCCAGCGGGGTGCCGTAGAGGTCGCCCAGCGCCACCACGGAAAAATTCTGCAAGCCGGCATTGGCCAGCGTCAGCAGCACGAAGAACAGCAGATTTTGCAAAATCGGAAGCGACATAAGCAGGCGCCAGCCGCTGGCCGTGGCGCCGGCGGTATCGGCTGCGGACGGCTTGTCCGCATGCGGCCGCTCGGGCTCGAGGTCGCGCGACAGCGCAATCAAGGCAGCAGTCGCAAAGCCGAGCGCCGCCGCGCCGAGGAAGGCGCCGCGCCAGCCGGCAAAAGCGTACATCAGCAGCAAAGTCCCTGGCGCCGCGGCGCCGCCGAGCATTCCGGCGAAGGTGTGGATTGCGAAGGCATGGCCCAGGCGCTCGGGGAAAATCCGATGCGACAGGATAGTGTAGTTCGCCGGGTGATAGACCGTGTTGGCGAGGCCCGCGACGGCAAACATGGCGACGAACACCCAGAAGGAATCCACCAGCGCCGCGACCGCGATGGCAGCGGCGCCAAGCGCGAGCCCCCCGACGAGCAGCAGGCGGGCGCCGATCCGGTCCACCAGGAAGCCGGCCGGTGTTTGCAGCACCGCCGTGACGACGTTGAACGCCACGAATGCCAAGCCGAGTCCGGTATAGCTCACGCCGTAATCGGCACGGATGAAAATGTACAGGGGCGGCAGCAGCATGATGAAATAGTGGCTGACAAAATGCGCCGCGCTGACAAGAGCGATATGCCACGTTTCATTGCGGCGCCCGGAACTGGAAGAAAGCGTCGCCGCTTGAGTGCTCGTCAAAATATCTGCCCGTATACTGGTTGCCGCGTTGCCACCCCAATATGGTCGGCCACGCGGGGCCAGCCAATATCTGGGGCGCAAATTAGAGAAAGCGCCGGTCGTTGTCAGGCCTCCGGGTGCACGCGGGGAAAAGCGTTGCAATTGGCAGCGGGGAGGCCGGTCTCCGGGGCGGCTTAGCGCCCCTAAGCCGAGATTTGAGGTCTCCCGCCGCGCCACGGTTTCCTGACCTTCCACCCCAGGATGCCAAACTCCTGCGCCAATGATTGAACGGACCCGGATAATACTATCTCAGGTTGTAGGTATTTGCACCAGAGCCGGGAACCTCGCCGAGAACCTCGGCGTTTGCTTGCCATGACGAGCGACTGCAAATGGACCCTCAAATCGGAGGTAGCAGATGTGGATATCGCTGTTTGGCATCACCACCGCGGTTGCTATCGCCTTGAGCGTAGCGGCCATTATGATCCAAGGAGCTGGTAGGCGGGGAACGGTCCGCAACTAACTATTGCGCATTCTGCGTGAGAAAAGGCGGCCGCAGGGCCGCCTTTTTTCGTGCCCCGCCAAGTCGCTTGTCCGCTGGAGGGATCGGTCTTATTGGCAGGGGATGTCGACGCCCCTGATGCTGTCGCGACGGTTCGCGCCGCTGTTCTGGTGCCAGTTCTTCTCGGCCTTCAGCGACAATTTCCTCAAAACGGCGCTGGTTTTTCTCATCCTGTTCCGGCTCGGCGGCCCCAATTCCGAGGCGCTGATCACGCTTGCCGGCGCCGTTTTCATCGCACCGTTCTTTTTCCTGTCTGCATTGGGCGGCGAGGTCGCCGACCGTTTCGACAAGGCGCTGGTGGCGCGGCGGCTCAAATTCGCCGAGATCGGTGTCGCCTTCGTCGCGGTTGCCGGTTTCATCCTCCACTCGATCGTCATTCTGTTTGTCGCGCTGTTTCTCTTCGGCGTGATCGGCGCGCTCTTCGGGCCGATCAAGTACGGCATCCTGCCCGACCATCTGGCGCGCGCGGAATTGCCGGCCGGCAATGCGCTGGTGGAAGGCGCCACCTTCATGGCGATCCTGCTGGGGATGATCGTCGGCGGGCTTGCGGCCAAGGGCGGCGGTGATCCGGCCTTATTGTCCCTCTTGATGATTGTCTTCGCCCTGTTGTGCTGGGGCACGAGCGTTTTCATTCCTCCCACCGGCGAAGCGGCGCCCGACTTGGCGATCTCGTGGAATATCCCTGCCTCCACCGCCGCGCTACTCAAGCATCTATGGGACGATGACAAGCTGTGGTGGGGCGCGCTGGTCACAAGCTGGTTCTGGCTGGTGGGGATCGTCGTGCTCTCGCTGCTGCCGCCGCTTGTGGGCAACCTGCTCGGCGGCAACGAAGCGGTCGTCACGGTCTTTCTCGCCATCTTCTCCGTCGCAGTCGGCGCCGGATCAGGGCTTGCGGCGTGGCTCGCGCGCGGCCGCATCGTGCTGTGGCCAACGCCGATGGGCGCCCTGCTGCTCGGCTTGTGCGCGCTCGATCTCGGATGGGCGAATTACGGCGCGGCGCCCGCGGCCAGGATGGCGGACATCGGAAGTGTTTTGGGGTCGCTCCGCGGTTGGCGCAGCTTGCTGGACCTTGCCGGAATCGCCGTCGGCGGCGGGCTTTTCATCGTGCCGGCTTTCACCGCAGTGCAAGCCTGGGCCGGCGCGGATAGGCGGGCGCGCGTCGTCGCGGCGGTGAACGTGCTCAATGCCGCCTTCATGGTGGGCGGATCTCTAAGCGTAGCCGTGGTGCAGAAGGCAGGCGCGGGAATGCCGGCTTTGTTTCTCGTGCTGGGCGGCGCCAATCTTGCGGTTGCATTCCTCATCGCGCGCAGCATGCCGGCGAGCGGCGAGAGCTGAACGCAATCAGCCTTTCCCTTCGCTTAATTCCATCCGCAGGTTTTTTAGAAATTTCGTAAGCAACACCGGCGACGGCCTTCGCCATGGTTGCTGCAATGTCGCCAACATATTTCGACTTCGCAACGCCGTTTCTGAATTTTCGTAAAGGTTACTCCAGAGTTCACCACGGCAATACACCCGCCATAAACAATAGGGATTCAGCCAATTTTCAGCATAGAAAGAGAACCGGCTTCTCATCCATCCCGTCAATACCTTCCGACAACCTATATGGGCTACGACTGCGACAACAAAAATTGAATCGCGTCAAACAGGAATATTGCCGTGCGCGCCAGCACCATCGTCATGATCGGCTTTGCCGTTCTGTTCGGCCTGCTCGCGGTCTTCATCGCGCAGTCGTGGCTCAACAGCCAGGCGGAATCGCGGATGAAGAGCCTGCAGGCTCAGAACAAGCCTGTCGCCACGCGCGCCATCGTGGTGGCCGCGAAGCCGTTGCGCTACGGCATGGAGCTTTCGGCGCCGCTGCTGCGCGAGATTCCCTGGTCGGAAGAAGCCGTGCCGACCGGAGCCTTCTCCAGCATTCCGGAGCTGCTGAAAGACGGCAAACGCATCGTCCTTGCGGCGATCGAGCAGAATGAACCGGTGCTCTCGGTGAAAGTCACCGGCGCCGGGCAGCGCGCCACTCTGTCATCGCTCGTCAAAGACGGCATGAAGGCCGTCACCATCCGGGTCAATGACGTCGAGGGCGTGGGCGGCTTCGTACTTCCGGGCGACCGCGTCGACGTGGTGATGACGCGACAGATCGATAAGAATGAAGCCAGCACGGAAATCGTTCTGCAGGACGCGCGCGTTCTCGCCGTTGATCAGAGCGCCGATGAACGCGCCGACAAGCCGACGATCGCCAAGGCGGTGACACTCGAAGTCTCTACCACCTCTGCGCAAAAGCTTTGGCTCGCCTCCTCGGTAGGCAACCTTTCCCTTTTGCTGCGCAAGGCCGGCGAAACAACCGCCGAAAGCACAAAGCGCGTGACCCTGTCGGACTTCGATGGGAAGTCGGAAGACACCAACGTCAAGAAGGTAGTCGTCACGCGGGGAACCGACAAGCGCGAATACAGCGTGCCCGTAGAGGGAAGCACGCAGAGCCGGCGGGGCGGGGGCCACCAGCAGGCTTTCTGACGGGGAACGTTGAACAAGGGACGGGGAGTTGATCGTGAACAAGAAACAACATGATGCCGCGGCGGGAGACCGCCGGCATTTGCCTGATATATCGCGCCGCCGCTTGATCCTCTGGGCGTTGATCGCCTTGCTTGTGGCCGCCGCCGGATGGCTGCTGCCCACGCGCGAGGCGCAGGCACAGGCGCGGGCGCTTATGCAGTTCTCTGGAGAAAAGCGCACCAAGATGGTGAACGTAGCGACCGGTAAGTCCACCGACGTGCGCACCGACTCGAGCTTCACCGACATCACGGTCGGAGACCCGGAAATCGCCGACGTCAATGTCCTGACCGACCGTTCGCTGTCGATCCTCGGCAAAAAGAGCGGCACGACCCGCGTCACCGTCTATGGCGAAGGCAAGAAGCTCGTCGGCTTGTTCGACGTTGAGGTATCTTACGACACGTCCATGCTGGCGGCGGAGATCACCCGGCGCTTCTCACACGCGGGAATTCGCGTTTCGACCGCAAACGGCAAAATCCTGCTCACGGGTCATGCTCCGGACGCGGCAACGCTTGATGAAGCCCTAACCGTCGCTCGGCAGTTCGGACCGGACGTCATCAACTCGGTCAGCGTGGATTCCCCGCAGCAGGTGATGCTCGAGGTTCGCTTCGTAGAAGCGACGCGCCAGGCCAGCCGCGAGCTCGGCGTGCAATGGAACGTTTTCAGCTCGCAATCCCGCACGCATATCGGCGCGCGCCGGGACGCGAGCGGCCTGCCGCTCACCCGGCCGGCCAACAACGTGCTCCCTGGAGTGGGCGAAATCGCCGCCGGCGTTCTCTCGGGCGGACAGCCCTTTGGCGTAGCCGTGGCCCGCATGGTCGCCAACGGGATCACCACCGATGCTTTCATCAACGCCCTTGAGGAACGCGGCCTGGCGCGCAGCCTGGCGGAGCCGAACCTGGTCGCCCTTTCCGGCGATACTGCGAGCTTCCTTGCCGGCGGCGAATACCCAATTCCAATCGTCGGATCGTTGGGCAACGTTACGGTTGACTACAAGCGCTATGGCGTGGGCCTCGCTTTCACGCCAACCGTGCTCAAGGACGGCCTTATCAATCTGAAGATCGAGCCGGAAGTGAGCCAGCTCGACACGAGCAACACCGTCAGCTTCGGCAACGGCGGCACTTTGTTTCCGTTGATCGTCCGCCGCGCCAGCACGACGGTCGAGCTGCGCGACGGTCAGAGCTTCGTGATCGGCGGGCTGCTGCAGAACGTCGGCTCGACGGCGCAGGAGCAGCTTCCCTGGGCGGGCGACGTGCCCGTGCTCGGCGCGCTGTTCCGCAGCGCGTCCTACCAGAAGAACGAGACCGACCTGGCCATCATCGTGACGCCGCGCATCGTTCGTCCGGCGCGCCCCGGCGACGTCATCAAGACGCCGCTCGATGGCACGCTGCCGGCCAACGACGCCGATCTGTTCCTGATGGGCAAGCCGGAGATCACGCGAGAGGCTGCCCGCGTTGCCGCCGGCGCCGCTCTGCCGCTCAGCGGCCACATCCTCGATCTGCCAAAAAAGGGAGGCATCATTGTCTCGGTCAAGAATTGATCTCGGCCTTATGCTGATCGCGGCGTGCGTGGCGCTCGCAGGCTGCTCGGACATCTATTATGACCGCCGGGACGCCATCGAGCTCTCGGCCGGCGATGCGTTGAAGGTCAACCAGGTCACCCAAATGGTTGATCCCTGGCCGCGCTATAGCGCCAACCGCAACATCGCCTTCAACGGCCAGAAGATGCAAAGCGCCGTGGAGCGCTATCGAACCAACAAGGTGATTCCGCCGGTGAGCGGAATGACCAGCTCCAGCGGCTATCAGCAGGCGCCGCAAGCGGCCGCGCCGGCGGCCGCCGCCACCGGTGCCGGAACGCCCTAAGTAATGCCGGAGTGCCGAATAACGTGAGCGCGTAACATGCGAATGGGTCTGTCAAAGAATGCTCTCAATAAGACGCGCGTCGTCGTGCTCACGCCGGACGCCGCCTTCGAAGAGTCTGTGCGAGCCACGTTCAGCACGAGCACGCAGATCGACTTGCAGGTGATCAAGGAAGCGCTTCCTATTGCCGCGGAAAATCTCGACGTTCAGGGCGCAACCGTTGTCATCGTCGACCTGGATGCGAGCCGCGACGACGAAATGCAGGCCTTGCAGGCCTTCATGGCATGCGTCGGCGCATGGCCGCCGGTTGTCGTGGTCACCCAGGCTTTCGATGAGTCCGTGGCGCGTACGCTGTTGCAGATGCGGGTCGCGGATTTCCTGGTGAAGCCGGTCGCTCCGGTCGAGCTTGTGCGCGCCTGCGCGCGGGTCGCGAAAGCTCCGGCCGCAAGCAACGAGCCGACGGAAGCCCAGATCTACACCTTCCTGCCGGCGGTGGGCGGCGCGGGCGTCACCACGCTCGCCATTCAGACCGCGATGCTGCTGCTCCACAGCAGCGCACGGGGCCAGGCATCCACTTGCCTGGTTGATCTCGATTTCCAGCACGGCGCCTGCGCCGACTATCTCGATCTGGAGCCGCGGCTTAATCTCGGCGAGATCGAGCCGCGCCCGGAACGGCTTGATCGCCAGCTGCTCGAAGTGATGCTGTCGCATCACCCCTCCGGCCTCGCGGTCGTCGCCGCGCCCAACCGGCCGGCGGAGATGCGTTCTTTCGATCCGGACGTGGTGACGCGCCTGCTCGACCTGGTATCGACTCATTTCAACTATGTCGTCTTCGATATGCCGCGGACGTGGTTCTCCTGGACCGACAGCGTGTTGCTCGGCTCCAACAACCTGTTCATCGTCAGCGAAGCGACGGTTCCGGGCGTACGCCATGCCAAGCAGCTTGTCGCCGCGATCGGTGAACGCCTGGGGGATGAACCGCAGCCGAAGGTCATCATCAATCGCTTCGAGCAGCGCATGTTCTCCCCCGGCCTGCGCCGCTCCGACATCGAGCAGGCGCTGGGCGATTCCTTCGCGGCGGTCATACCCAACCACTACAACCTCGTGCGCGAGGCGATCGATCGCGGCGTTCCGCTCGACAGCGTCAAGCCGGGCAACAAGATCACGCTTCAGCTCAAAAAGCTGGTGGCGCCGCCAGCCGCCGCCAAGCCGGTCCCGGCGCAGGCCACGCCTGTAACCAAGAAATTCAAGCTCTCGCTGGCGCGGTGAGAGGCCAGCAGGCATCGGCGGAAGAATAAAAATGGTCGGCCGTTTCACAGCTCGCCGTGCTACCGCGTCGGACGTGGTTCCTCCCGTCGAGGAAATCTCGTCATCGGCGCTCGAAGGCGTTTCCTGGACGGTCTTCCCCGAGCCGGCCGCGGAACCGGCCGCATCGACAAATCCGCTGCTCAGCGACAAGCTGCTCGATGCCAAGGTCCGTCTGCACCGGCGCCTGATCGAGGAAGTCAATCTCTCCGCGCTGGAAAAGTTGTCCGAAGAGGAGATGCGCCAGCATATCCAGCAGCTGGTGACGCAATACATCCTGGTCGAGCGGCTCGCGCTCAACACCGAGGAGCTCAACGAGTTCGTCTCTGAAATTCTCGACGAGATGACGGGCCTCGGTCCGTTGGAGCCTCTGCTCAAGGACCCCACGATCGCCGATATTCTGATCAACGGTCATGAATGCGTCTATGTTGAGCGCGGTGGCATCCTCGAGCCCTGCGCTGTCCGCTTCAAGGACGAGGCGCATCTCTTGCGCATCATCAACAAGATCGTTTCTGCGGTCGGCCGCCGCGTCGATGAATCGCATCCCATGTGCGACGCGCGCCTGCTCGACGGCTCGCGCGTCAACGTCGCCGTGCGGCCGATCGGCGTCGACGGTCCGCTGGTCTCGATCCGTAAATTCTCCAAGAAGCCGTTCAACCTGAACAAGCTCATCGAGGTGGGCGCGCTGCGCCCGCAAATGGCCGAGGTGTTGGCGGCGGCGGTGAAGGCGCGCGTGACGACGATCATTTCCGGCGGCACCGGCTCCGGCAAGACGACGATGCTCAACGCGCTGTCCGCCTTCATCTCCGAGAAGGAGCGCCTGCTGACGATTGAAGACGCGGCCGAGCTGCAATTGCAGCAGCCGCATGTCGGCCGCATGGAGACGCGGCCTCCGAATATTGAAGGCAAGGGTGAAATCCGCCAGCGCGAGCTGGTGAAGAACGCGCTGCGTATGCGCCCCGACCGTATCATCCTTGGCGAGTGCCGCGGCGAGGAAGCCTTCGACATGCTGCAAGCCATGAACACCGGTCATGAAGGCTCCATGGCGACGATTCACGCCAATACCCCGCGCGACGCCATCTCCCGCCTGGAGCAGATGATCGGCATGGCCGGACTGCCGATGACCATCGCCAGCATCCGCGGCCAGATTGCCGGCGCTATTCAACTGATTGTGCAACTGTCGCGGCAATCCGACGGCAAGCGCAAGGTGACCAGCATTGCCGAGATCACCGGTCTCGAAGGCGACATCATCCAAATGCAGGAGATCTTCAAGTACGTGCGCACCGGCACCGCGCCGGACGGCACCGTGCTGGGCCATTTCGTGGCAACCGGCGTTCGCCCCCGTTTCCTTGCCGATCTTGTGAACCAGGGCATCAAGATTCCCGGTGTCTATTTTGATCCCGGGCAGCCGCTGTAAGCGCCATGTTCGATTTCAATCCCATCTATTTGATCTACGTGTTCGCGGCCGCTTCCGCCGTCTTCCTGTTCGAGGCGGTGTATCTCCTTTGCTTTTCCGGCACGTCGTATCGAAACAACATCAACAGGCGCCTGCGCCTGTTGCAGGACAAGACGGATCGGGAAAGCATCCTGATCCAGCTCCGGCGCGAGCGCGGGCTCACGGGCGGCGGCGACTATCGTCTTTCCATCGAAGCCTTCAACAAACTCATGCTGCAATCCGGCCTGACTATCGGCCTGGGGCGATTTTTTCTGTTCACGGCGATCGGCGTTGTCGTGGCCTTTGCCCTCACCCTGCTGATTAAGCGTGATCTCGTCAACGCCTTGCTGGTGGCGCTGTTCTGCGGCACCGTCCTTCCCTATCTCGTCCTGCGCATCAAGCGCTCGCGGCGGCAAAAGAAGTTCGCCGCGCAGTTCCCCGATGCCATCGACATTATCGTGCGGAGCCTGCGGGCGGGCCATCCAGTGCCGATTGCGATCACCATGGTCGCGCGCGAACTACGTGATCCCATCGGCTCCGAGTTCGGCATCGCCGCCGACGAGATTACCTACGGCGCCGATCTCGAGACCGCGATGCGGAATCTCTACTACCGTATCGGCCAGGACGATCTGCCGCTATTCGTCACCGCTGTGGCGATTCAGTCATCGACCGGTGGAAATCTGGGAGAGATTCTAGAGAATCTGTCGGGCGTCATTCGCCAACGCTTCAAGATGCGCCGCAAAATCCGCGCGCTTGCGTCGGAAGGGCGGGCCTCGGCCTTGATTCTGTCGTCGCTGCCGATCGGCATGTTCGTCATCATCAATCTGATATCGCCTAATTTCTACGCGAGCGTTTGGGACCAGGATATCACCAAAATCGCGCTGACGATGGCCGCGACGTGGATGGGGATTGGAAACTTCATCATGTACCGGCTGGTCAATTTCAGGATTTGACAAATGGAAAGCGTGCCCGGCCCCATCATGGGATTTTTCGGCGGCGGACCGCAATTGATGCTGGCGCTTCTGGTGTTTCTCGCCGCGACGACGCTTGCCTTTACGGTGATTGCAGGCGTGCGCGTGCGCGGGGAGATCAAGCGCCGCGCTGCCGGAATTGGAGGAAGAGTGAACCCGCAGGGGGCAGCCGCCGCGCAAGGAATGCGCTCGCTGCGCTCGTCAAGCTTGGAAGCCGCGAAACGCCTCCTCGACTACACGACCAAGCACTATTCCACCAACGACAACAAGGATATGAAGGTTTTGCGCCGCCGCCTCGTTCAGGCCGGTTTCTACGACCCGCGCGGCGTCGCTTATTTCTTCATCGCACGCACCGGATTGGCCATTGGGCTCGCGATCGCCGCGTTCACCTTCGCGCCGATGGGTATGGCGGCGCAAGGTTCGAAACTCTGGATGCTGGTCGGCATAGCCGGTATTGCAGGCTATGTCGGTCCGAGCATGTATATCGACCGCCGCATCAAGGCGCATAAACAGGAGCACCTGTCCGGCTTTCCTGATTTCATGGATCTGCTGGTGGTCTGCGCGGATTCCGGCTTGAGCATGGAGGCCGCGCTCGACCGCGTGGGCCGAGAACTCACCGACTCATACCCGTCGCTCTGCGCTAATATTCACATGGCCAATCTGGAAATTCGCGCCGGGAGCACGCTCACCGAAGCTCTCGATCATCTCGGAGACCGCTTGGGGCTGGAAGAGGCCCGCTCCTTCGCCACCCTAATCCAGCAATCGACCGAGCTCGGCTCCAGCATCACCGACTCTTTGCGGGTCTACAGCGACGACATGCGGCATAAGCGCCTTTCCCGTGCGGAGGAGAAAGCTTATGCCCTGCCGGCGAAGCTTTCGATTCCGATGATGGTATGCATCTTCCCGGTGTTGTTTGTGGTGATTCTATTGCCGGTTATCGTCCGTATTTCCAGCGGCCAGTACTGACTGATCCGGCCGCCGCAGCCGCGATCCTGCCTCGTTGCGCCCGCCGGCAGGCCCCCGGCGAGAAATTGTTAACTACCCTGGCCTAGGGTCGGTTGTCCGGTTGCTTCCGCAGGGTTTGTGGAGAGTCGCGCGCGTGCGCTCGCCGTTTGGGCGGAACCGATCGCTTCGCCGGCCGGGGCGCGTTGATGAAGTTAGCTCAAGTCCTGTTGGTCATGGCCGCGTCGCTCGTGTGGCTTTCCGGCTGCGAGACATCGACGAAGCTTAGCGATCTGTTCCATTCAAGCAGCGCGCCATCAGCGGCCGGCTCGGCTGACCCGGAAGCGACGGGAAGCGTGCCCGGCGCGGAAGGCGAACAGGGAACGGCGGGCCCCGGCCTGCTCGGCAGCGATCCGAAGGACGACCTCAGTCTGGCCAAGCGCTATTTCCGGCAAGAAGACTTCGGCTTGGCCGAGCACTATTTCCGCCGCGCCGTGGAGAGTCATCCCAGGGACGCTGAAGCGTGGCTCGGTCTTGCGGCCGCCTATGACCGCCTGCGCCGCTTTGATCTCGCTGACCGCGCTTACGCGCAAGCCCTCGCCATGGTCGGGCCGCTGCCGGAGGTTCTCAACAACCAGGGCTATTCCTACATGCTGCGCGGCGACCACCCCCGCGCACGGGAAAAGCTCATAGCGGCCCAGGCCGCCGATCCGGGCAGCCCTTACATCATCAATAATCTCAAATTGCTCGAAGAAAGCGCGCGCAAGGGGCAAGGCCATTCGATAGCGCCGCGCGGACAGGCCCTTAAGCTCCCGGCGCCTTCTCCAACTGATCGAACCAGTCGAACCCCATCTCCTTGATGATGCGGTTGCTGATGACGATCAGCCGCGCCTCGCCGTCCGGGTTGGCAAAATGCTGGTGCGTTACAAACGGCGGGACATAGATGAAGTCGCCGCGCTTCCATTCGAAGCGCTTGGGCTCATCCTCCCACTTCCACTCGAACTCTTCGAGGCAATCGAAGCGGAAGTCCCAGTGCAGGTCATGGCCTGACCCTTCGAGCACGAAGATGACCTCTTCCCACATATGCCGGTGCTTGCCGGACCGCTCGCCCGGCTTGAGGAACTGCATATAGGCTTCGACGCAGCACTCCGGCGTGTTCATCTTGTGATGAATGAGGTGCTTGATGAGCCCGTCGGCGGACTGCTCGAACGGCATCTCTTCCGCCGTCACCACGTTTGCGCGCTTCTCATATTCACGCCGGAACTCTTCGGAGGCTGCAACATCCTCGGCACGAAAGGCGCAGGTGTGCTTGCTGGCACGGGCAACATCGCGCTCGTCGAGAGCTTTTGCCATGCTTCTTCTCCCGTCGTCCTAAAGGTCGGTTGGCGGCTTGAAGTTCTCGTTGCCCTTCGCCGGCGTTGACGGCGGATAGGAAACGATCTTCTGAAACACCAGGTTCATGAAATGGAATAGCGGCTTCGCCTTGAACACCAGCAGCAGGGCTTCGTTGTTCTTGTCGTCGTTGAAATGCTGATGCACGCAGCCGTTTTCGACGATCATGATGTCGCCGGCCTTCCACGGGATATGCCGGCCATCATGCACGTCATGGCCGTGGCCCTTGATGACGAAGAACACGGCGCTGTTGAGATGGCCGTGCTTCTGGCCATAGGCGCCGGGCGCATAGACCTCGATGTGAGTCTCGATCGACTGCGCTACGTTCGCGTGCTGCGGGCTGATGATGTGCTTGCCGAACAGCTCGGGCCCGCCTTTCCAGGGAGCTTTGTTCGAGGGATAGATGCGCGGCTGCTGCATCAGCGCCTTGTAGAGATCGCTGTAGGTGCCCGCCAATTCGCGCACGAAGACGCGCCTTTTCGCCCAGCGATCCCAGTTCTCGGCGCCCGGCAGCGGTTCTTCCTGCGGCATGTTATGCCCGGCGCCCGGTGGCCGATCGTAAAGGCCTGTCATTCCTGCCTGCTCCTTGCGCTGATCGATGAGCCCGAAAAAGGCGCACCTTGCGTTGCGGCTGAACCTTGCGGAAGCGACCATAAATCGCGTCTGATGGCCCGCGCTAGTCCTACGCTTAGTGTAAACACTGATTCGTGAAATGCATGGCTTAAATGGGCAGCTTCCGCAACCAATGCCTCGACCCTTGCCAGGCGAAAATTCAGGTTTCGATGTAGACTTTGCCGTTCTCGACGATGGTCCGGTAGGTCTTCACCGGAATCATGCACGGCGGATCCACCACCTTGCCGGTGCGGATGTTGAAAGAGCCGTTGTGGAAATTGCACTCCACCACATCCCCGTCGATATAGCCCTCATGCAGCAGCCCCGGGCCGTGGGTGCAGGCGTCGTCGGTGACGTAAAATTGGCCGTCGAGATTAAATACCGCGAGCGCGAGACCATTGGTTTCGACCCTCTTGGCTTCGCCGGCTGCAACTTCGTCGGTATTACAGAGTTCTAGTCGTGCGGGCGTGGTCATGGCGCTCTTGATTGCTGCTGCAGGATGGGTATATAAGCCTTGCCGCGATTTTGAAACGATGTTCCTCATAAAGGAACGTTACGGTTGATGGTTTCTCATGGCTTTGAAGCAGGATCAACCTCCATTTTCAACCGCCTTTAGAGTCCCTCTGGGACTTAGGGTTTCCCGCCGCAAAATGCGAGTCGGGTCGTCATAGGAGAGCGTTGTGCTTCGCAAGGAACAGAACGATCTGGTCACCCAGACTGGCCTCGGCACGCCGACGGGTCAGCTTTTTCGCAGCTACTGGATACCGGCCCTGCTGGCCGAGGAACTCCCGGAGAACGAATGCCCGCCGGTGCGGGTGAAGCTCTTGTCGGAGCGGCTCCTGGCGTTCCGCGACACCAAGGGACGCTACGGCCTGATCGACGAGTTTTGCGCCCACCGCGGCGTCTCGCTGTGGTTCGGCCGCAACGAGGAGTCGGGCCTGCGCTGCCCCTACCACGGCTGGAAATACGACGTGACCGGCCAGTGCATCGATGTCCCGTCCGAGCCCGCGGAAAGCGGCTATTGCCAGAAGGTCAAGCTGAAGTCCTACCCGCTGGTGGAGCGCGGGGGCGTGCTGTGGACCTATATGGGCCCGCCGGAAAAGCAGCCGCCGCTGCCGGAGTGGGAATTCGCCACGGTTCCGCGCAACCAGAGCTTCATCTCCAAGCGTTTCCAGGAATGCAACTGGCTACAGGCGCTCGAAGGCGGCATCGATTCCAGTCACGTCTCGTTCCTCCACCGTGGCGATCTGGAATCTGACCCACTGTTCAAGGGCGCCAAGGGCAACAAATACAATCTCGGCGACATGGCGCCGGTTTTCGAAGTGGTGGAAAGCCCCGGCGGACTTTACATCGGCGCACGCCGGCGCGCGGAGACCGGCCGTTACTACTGGCGCATCACGCAATGGGTAATGCCTTTCTTCACCATGGTCCCGCCGCGCGGCGACCACCCGGTCCACGGGCATTTTTGGATCCCCATCGACGACGAGAACTGCTGGGCCTGGAGCTACGACTACCATTCCACCCGGGCGCTGACGGAAGCCGAACGGGCGGCCATGCGCGCGGGCAAAGGCGTTCATGCCGCCTACGTGCCGGGCACCTATCGTCCCGCCGCCAACAAAGACAACGACTACCTGATCGACCGCGCTGCCCAGAAGGCGGGGCTTACCTATAGCGGTGTCGAAGGCATCGCCATTCAGGACTCCTCCTTGCAGGAGAGCATGGGCCCGATCGTGGACCGCACCAAAGAGAATCTGGTCTCCACCGACAACGGCATCATCATGGCGCGCCACCGTCTGATGCGTGCGGCCAAGGCGCTCGCGGATAAAGGCGCCACACCGCCTGGCATCGATGTCGCCCACCAGCGCGTACGCTCGGCCTCCGTCGTGCTTCCGGCGGATCAGCCTTTCAAGGATGCGGCGAAGGAGGCGCTGGCGGTTCGCCCCGGCGTGGCCCACACCTCCGTCTGACGATCAACTCGCGGCTGCCCTTTGTGGCGGCCGCGAGCTGTTATTCAGGTGATTGGTTCAACGTTTTGACGATTAAGATTGGAGTTGACGATGCTCAGCGAAAGCGCTCGCATGACGACGGCGGCGGAGGCGAAATTCCGCATCAATGCCCCGAATTCGAAGCCGCGCGCTATCAAGGTCATCGCGCTGGACAAACGAAGCGAAGAAGTGGTCAAGCGGCTTGCCAAGTCGCCTTGGAACAAGGCCTCGTTTTTCACCTCCGTGCATTTCGAAAGCCCGCCGAAAGCCGGCGCGGACTGGTCGATGAAAGCCTGGCTTAACGATCTCGCCGGACGCACGAGCAAGCTCGTGGACGAAATCAACAGCGCCGATCTGGTGGTGATGGTCGCAAGCGCCGGCGACAAAGCCGAGGCCGCTTCCGTGATTGGAGAGGCCTGCGCGCTCAAGCGCGTGATGACGACCGCGCTCATCCTCGACAGAGCTTCGGCCTCGGACGACGCCTTGTCCGAAACCTTATTGCACCTGCGGCCCTATGCCTCGATGCTCGTCGTCGCCGACGACGAGGACTACATCGAATCCATGCTGGTGGCGCTGCGCGCCTGAGCTGGCGCGTCAGACGTTCGAGCGACGCAGCGCCCCGGCGGGCGCGGCGTAGCCCAACCGCTGCGAAATCAGGTCGGCGGTCTCGATCACGTGCGGGATAAAGGCGGCGATGGCCTTTTTCGATAGCCGCGTGACCGGCCCGGCAATACCGACCGAGGCGACCACTTCGCCCGCGTCGTTGCGGATTGGCGCGGAAATGCCCCGCATGCCGATCTCGCTTTCCTCGTCCTCGATCGCGCAGCCGCGCTGGCGCACCGCCGCCAGCGCCTTGAGCAGCTTGGCCGAGTCGGTGATGGTTTGCGGCGTGCGCGGCGGCAGCCCCTGCGCGATCACCTCATCGACGATTTTCTGCGGCTGGAACGCCAGGATCGCCTGTCCCTCGGCCGTGCAATAGGCCGGCTTGCGCACGCCGATGTCGGACCGCATGCGGATGGCCTGCGTGCTTTCGAGATTGTAAACGTACATAATCTCCGTGCCGTCGAGGATAGCGAGATGCACGGTCTCGTTGGTCTTTTCGCGCAGCGCATAAAGATACGGCCGGCCTTGGCTGGAAATATCCATGCGGCGGCGCACCAATGCGCCGAGGCGAAAAAGCGCGATGCCGAGCCGGTATTTCCCGCTTTCGCGGTCCTGCTCCAGTAATCCATCTGAGACGAGCGTTGCCGCCAACCGATGCACCGTGCTCTTGGCGACGCCGAGCCGCCGCGACAAATCGCTGATCCCGATATCGACCTGATCTTCGGAGAAGCATTTGAGCAACTGAATGGCGGTGGCAACCGACGACAGGCGTTTGCGTTTCGCCGTGTCGGGCTTGGGGCTCGGCTTCTTTCTGTCCATGGGAGGCGGGCCGACGATCGATAAAGGCGCGGGACTGCACTATTCCGCTGTGCCGAACAGCGTTCTGAAGTCTAGGCGAGATCATTAGCATAGGCAATGCAACCAAACAGGACGTTGAGCGTTTGATCGAGGTTGCCGCCACGTTCAGCGTGCACGGGCTTAACAGTCGTTCATGGGCCTGTTCACAGGCCATTCATTGAATGTCATCTAGGATATCACCATGCGCGGATTTCGAAGTTTACTGATGGCGAGCACGGTTCTCTCCGGCCTCGTCGGAATTCCATCGGCCCAAGCCCTTGGCGGCCTCGAGAATTCAACGCAGGCGCAAGCCGCGCCCATAACTGCAGCCTTGTTGCTGGCGCAGAACGAGCCGCCGAAAACCGAGGAAGAGAAGAAAAAAGAAGAAGAAGAAAAGAAGAAAAAGGAAGAGGAGCAGAAGAAACGAGGAAACCAGCAAAAGCCGGGCGCGAGCCCGCCGACGCCGCCTCCGCCTCCGCCGCCGGCAGTAAAGCCTGCGCCGCTACCGCCTGCGGCAGCAAAGCCCACGCCACCGCCGCCGCCAACAGCAAAGCCCACGCCGCCTCCGGCAGCGCCGAGCACGGCCCCGGCATCGCCGCCCGCGCCGCAAACGCAACAGCAAAAGCCTGCAGATCAGCCCGCTGCCGCGCCGAGTGCGGCTCCGGCATCGCCAGCCGACGCTCAAAGAGAGCGCGGCAGACAGGGCGACAGAGATCGCGCCCAGCCTCGCGACCAGCGTGATCGCTCGCCTCCGGCGGCTACGCCAAGCACACCACCGCCTCCCCGGGCGACACCAAGCAGGCCGCCGTCACCTCCGGCTGCCGCGCCCAGTACCACGCCAGCGTCGCCGCCTGCCGCACAGACCGAGCCGCAGAAGCCGGCAGAGCAGCCTGCCGCGCGAGGCACCGCGCCCGCGGGCGTCGCACCGAATACTCAGTCCGCGCCGCTTACGCGGTCCGGCAACCCCAAGCCGACAGCCGAACAGGTCAAACCGATCGCGCCTGCCGCGGCGGGAGCAGGCATCGCGCCGCAGTCGGCGCAGGGGCAAACCATACGCCGCGTGGATCAGTTGCGCAGCGAGCGGCGCGAGTCCACCGAGGGCGGGCGCACGTTCATCCGCGAGCCGGACCGGACTATCATCCGTGAGGGTAATCGGACGATTATCCGTCACAACGAGATCGACCGCTTCAGCTACGGCGCGCGCGACGTGCGCGTGGATCGGCGCGGCAACGAGACCGTCACGATCGTGGTGCGTCCCAACGGCGACCGCATCGTCACCGTGGTGGACGAAAACGGTTACCTGCTCCGGCGCACGCGCATCCTGCCGGACGGGCGTGAGATCGTGCTGATCGACAACCGCCCGCGCGGCGTCAATTTCCGCATCGGCAACTTCTTCGTGGAGCTGGCGCCGCCGCGTATCCGCATCCCGCGCGAGCGCTACGTCGTGGAAATCGAGCGGGCGAGCCCGATTCTCATCTATGAGACCCTGATCGCGCCGCCGGTCGACGTCATCGCCCGCGCCTATACGCTGGACGAAATCCGCTACAGCTCCACGCTGCGGGACCGCATGTCGCGGATTGACCTCAACACGGTCACCTTTGATACGGGATCGTGGGAGATCACGCCTGACCAGATCGGCCGGCTGGCCGGCATCGCTGAAGGCCTCAATCGCGCGATCCGGCAAAATCCGCGCGAGGTCTTCCTGATCGAGGGTTATACCGATACGGTTGGCGACGCGGACGATAATCTGTCGCTGTCGGACCGGCGCGCGGAATCGGTTGCGCTGGCGCTCACTCAGGAGTTCGGCGTGCCGGCGGAAAATCTCTCCACCCAAGGCTACGGCGAGCAATACCTGAAGGTTCCGACCGATGGTCCCGAGCGGGCGAACCGGCGCGTGACGGTCAGGCGCATCACGCCGCTGCTGATGGGGAACGCTCGGTAGTTGGTGCCGCAAGAGGGATTCGAACCCCCGACCCCGTCATTACGAATGACGTGCTCTACCAGCTGAGCTATTGCGGCTTAAATCTGCGTCTCTGATATCGAGCGAGCGGCGTGTTTGCAAGCTACGCCGGCCGGCGCCGCTACTTGAACAACTGACGCAATTTGCTCCAGCCATCCGGGGTTTGCTCCGGCACCGGTTCCGGTTCCGGCTCGGCTTCCGTTTCCGGGCCGGGATCGTCGGGCACATGCACGAGCGGGATCACCATCTCCGCCCGCGGCTTGCGCGACCGCCTGACGCGCGGCGCGGGAGCATTCTCTGCCGGGGCCGCTGGCCTTTTCTCGCTCACGCGTTCGGTAACGGCCGGCTTTTGCTCGGCCGCGCCTGCATCGATGATGGCAGGCAACTCGCCCGTTTCCGCAGTTCGGCCATCCGGCGCGGCAAGCTCGGCAAGCGGGACTTTCCATTGGAAGGCATCGAGCCGCCCGCTGACCGGCGAGACCGGCAGCCAGCGCTCCGATATGAGCCCGTCGGCGGTCCAGGCCGGATCGCGCGTGGCATGAACCGCGCGCGCCATCCATTCGCGCGCGCGCCCGTCGTCGCCATGCTCGACTTCCTCGATCTCCGCCATCAGCAGAGCGACGCGCTGGGTTGGATTGGCAAGGAATGGCGCGAGCACAGCGCGTGCTTTTTCGAATTCACGGGCATCAAGCGCGGCGCGCGCAACCACCAGCGCGCTCTCGATGTGGCCCGGGGCCTTTTTCGCCAGGAGTTCAATGCGCGCGAGGCGATCGCGCGCGGAATCGCCAAAGCGCAGATGCGCATAGGTCTCGGCAAGATCGGGATGCGGGTTGGCCTTCCACGCACGCTCCAGGATGCGGCCGCCCTTGCGCAGCTCTCCCGCCTCGGCCAGCAGCGCTCCGGCCAGAGCCGCGGCGGGCACCAGCGTCGGCGCGAGCTTCACGGCGTCGAGCGCCAGCACCACGGCATTGTCGCGATCCGTTTCTTCCGCCTCCAAAGCGCGGGCGGTGAGCAGCACGGCGCGCTGGCGCCGATAGGCCGGCCGGTCGAGCAACCCGCTGCGCATGTTGCTTTCCAGCGCGGCGAGCGCGCCGGTCCAGTCGCCGGCCGCACAGCGGAATTCGAGCACCGCATGACCGGCCCATCCCGGGACTGGCGTGGTTTTCGCCGCCTCCTCGGCATAGGCGCGCGCCGCCAGCATGTCGTCGCGGCGTTGCGCTTCCACGTAGAGCCCACGCAGGCCAAGCAGCTTGGTGTCGGGGCGCTGCGCCATCTCGGCGAAAGCGCGCTGCGCCGCCGGCCGATCGCCGGAGAGCTGCGCCGTCTGCGCGTTGAGCAATAGCGCGAGCGGCTCGCGGCCCGCGAGACGCCTTGCTTCCTGCGCGAACTTGCGCGCGGCGCGGGCGTCGCCAGTCCCGACGGCGATGAGCCCGCGTGAAATGGCGAGGTAGCCCTTCGCGCCGCGCCGGTTGCGCAAGAACATGGCCAGCAAGTCGGGCGCATGCACCACCGTACGCAGCACGGACCACAGAAACACAAGCACCACCGTCAGAATCGCAATCGCGAAGGCGGCGACCATGACCGAGGTTTCGATCCGCCAGCCGGACCACAAGATGGTGATCTCTCCCGGCCGGTCGGCGAGCCACGCGATCCCGAGCGCGAGAACGCCGACGGCGGCGAGGAAGAGGACGACGCGGATCATCGGACGTCCAGCCTCATGGCGACGGTCCGCCGAGAGCGGCAAGAGCGTCGCTGGCGAGCTGCCGGTTCGCCGCCACCGCCGCGTTGCGCCCTTGCGCTTGCTTGATCCATTCCTCCGCGGGCGCGCGTACCGGCGCGGGGAGCTGAGCCAGCTCGGTCAGCGCGCCGGCGATGTCGGAGCGCGCCGCCTTGGCCTCGATCCGGCTGATGATGGCCGCGGGATCGCCTCCGGGCGCTTCGTCGATCGGCCGGATGCGCACGAGCCGTTCGGCATTGGCCTGAAGGCGCTCGAAAAAGCTGCCGCCCGCCGCCGGAGCCTCGGCGAGCCGCAGCATGACCGGCGTCAGTTCTGACAATTGACGCGCGAGCGCCGCCTGTGTCGGCGCGCCGGAGGCGGCGAATGCTTCCAGCGGCGTCAATGCTTGTGGGTCGGGAGCAAGCGGTTTGACGGCGGCAAGCTCGGCGGCAAACGGATCGCCGCGCTCCACCGCGGCGCGCAGCACCTGCGCAGCAACCGCCAATCGCAGCGGACGGTCGGCGGAGGAAGCCGTGCGTTTGGCCAATTCATCCGCTAAGACCGTGGTGGTCCGCTCCAGCGCGGCGATGCGATTACCCAGGGCCTCGACGTTGCTGCGCTCAACCGCCGAACGTGCCGCATCCGCCGCGAGCAGGGAGGCATCGGCACGGCCGCGCGCCTCGCGCGTCGCCGCCGCGTTGTCGTCGGCGCGCCGGGCGAGATCGGCGATGTTTCCCTGCAAGGATTTGATTGCCTCTTCGATGGCGGCGAGGCGGCTGGCGCTGGCCGTATCCCCCGTCGCTGGCCGCGCCGCGGCAGCGGCAACAGCCTGCTCCAGCTTGGCAAGACGCGCCGCAAGCTCATCGGCCGCTTTGGTATCCGGCCTGGCCAGTGCGGGGCGGCTGGTAATTTCCGCAAACCGCACCTCCGCCAGCGAAAGCCGTTCATTCAGCGCCGCAAACCTGCCGTCATTCTGAGAGAGCACCCCGGCCAGCCAGAGCACCACGAAAAGGAGAAAGATCACCAGCCCGCCTGCCGCGCCCGCCCCGGCGAGCGGCCAATTGACGTGGCGCCCCGGCCCTGGGCCGCCGCGCGAGGCGGCTGGCGGCTCCTCGGGCGGCGCCTGGCCCGCGGCAGAACGGCCGGCAGCAGGTTGCTCCGCGGAAGAAGACGTGGCGGCTTTGCGCCGGCGCGGAGGATCGGCATCCGCGCGAGATGGTTCGGAAGATTCGCCGGGTGCCGCTGCGGGCGCCTCTTTCGGCTCGATGGCGACCTCGGTCGCCTTCAGATCGATGGTCGGCGTCAGCCGGCGGCGCCGGCGCGGGGGCGGCTTCGGCAGGGCCGGTGGATCATCCTGTTCGTCCGCCATGCCGGGCCTCCTTGGCGCATGTCCTCTTCGCCGCGACGCATTCGCATACTGCCGCCGCAGGGTGGCGGCAACGTGTCATCATCGCGTACCGACAAGCTCCATCATTGCGGGTTTGTCCGGCCGTGCCGAAATACGCACCGTCGTGGCCCCAGCCTCCATGAGCGGCCGCGCCACTTGCGGCGACAGGCAATAATGGAAGGGCGCGAGTGCCCTGTCGAGGATGCCTGCGGCGATGGCGCAGCTCAGATAAGCCTCGGCGGTACGGCGGGAAAAATGCAGCACCCCGTCGATTTCGCGGCCGGCAATGGCGTCCCGCGCGGGCGACGGGAATTGCGTAACCTTGATGGCGCGATAGATCACCACGGTCTTCATCAAGACGCCTTGCGCTGCCACCTCGCCGGCGAGATCGGCGGCACGGTCCTCTCCGGCAAGATAGAGCAGCCGCCGGTCGCGCGCGCTGAACCGCGCCTTCAGCAGTTTCGCCAGCTCCTTGGCGTCCCCACCCGCCGAAGTGACGTCAGTGAAACCGGCAGCCTGTGCGGCGTCGGCGCTGTAACGCCCCACGACAAAGACGGGCAAAGCCATGAACTCGTTGCGCCGCAGATGTTTCGCAGCCGCGCGGCAGGAATTGGCGCTGGTCATCACCAGCGCATCCCAGGGGCCCGGCCCGAGATCTGCCGCCGCTGGCTCGATTCGTAACAATGGCACGACCATCACCTGATGCCCGTGCTGGTGCAAAGCCGACGCAGTTCGTTGCGCGTCTGGCTCCGGCCGGGTGACGAGAAGGCGCATGTCAGCCCCCACTGAAGAAATCAGCGCCGCCGCGGTCTTTTAACTCGCGGCCGGCGTCCGCGCCAAGCGCTGCGGCGTCGCTTCGCCCGCCATTGCGGGCGGTCTCAAACCATTCGCTGCCGTCCGGCTTCAGGATCATGCCGCGGAATTCCACCCGCCCCCCGGCCACTTTCGCATAGCCGGCGATCGGCGTGCGGCAGGAACCGTCAAGCACGCCGAGGAAGGCGCGCTCGGCGGCGAGCGCCGTTGCCGTATCGGCATCGTCTATCGCCGCAAGCAGATCGCGCGTCTTCGCGTCGTCCTCGCGCGTCTCGATCACGATTGCGCCCTGCCCCACCGCAGGCAGGAATTCATCGGTTTCCAGCACCGCCGCCGCCGCGCCCGCAAGACCCAGGCGCTTGAGGCCGGCAAGAGCCAGAATGGTTGCGTCGGCCTTGCCTTCCTCCAGCTTGCGCAGCCGCGTCTCCACATTGCCGCGCAGCGAAACGACTTGCAAATCCGGCCGCAGGCGCTTGACCAAGGCCTGCCGCCGCAGGGACGCCGTGCCGATCACCGCGCCTTTGGGCAAATCGCGCAGGGTCTTTGCCTTGGCGCTGATGAGCACGTCGCGCGGGTCTTCGCGCGGCAGATAGGCCGACAGCACCAAACCGGGCGGCAGCACCGTCGGCACGTCCTTCGCCGAATGCACGGCGAGATCGATCCTGCCCGCCAGCAGAGCTTCCTCGATTTCTTTGGTGAAAAGGCCCTTGCCCCCCACCTGGGCGAGCGGGCGGTCCTGGATCATGTCGCCGGTGGTGCGGATGACTTCGATGGAAAGGCGCCCGGCATCGAGTTCATGCGCCGCGGCAAGCCGGTCGCGCACCGCGCGGGCCTGCGCCAGCGCCAGCGGGCTGCCGCGCGATCCGATGCGCAAGACTGCCGGCGTGACCGAGGATTGCGCCATGGGACCCCGCAATGCTACGCCGGTCCCATTGATAGGGCCGGCCCGGCACGATCATAGGCACCGCATCGGAAATGGAAAGCAGGCAAGAAACGCTTCGTCGATCGCTTCCCTGGAAGACGGAATGATAGTTCTCGGCATCGAGACGACCTGTGATGAGACGGCGGCCGCCCTGGTCGAGCGCCGGGACGACGGCCGTGGCCGCATTCTCTCCAATATCATCCTATCGCAAATCAACGAGCATGCCGCCTTCGGCGGCGTGGTGCCGGAAATCGCCGCCCGCGCCCATGTGGAAGCGCTCGACCATGTCATCGCCGACGCCATGGAGACGGCCGGACGCGGCTTCGAGTCGATCGACGCCGTCGCCGCCGCAGCGGGCCCGGGGCTGATCGGTGGCGTCCTCGTCGGACTGACCACCGCCAAGGCCATCGCGCTGGTGCGCGAGAAGCCGCTGATCGCCATCAATCATCTGGAAGCGCATGCACTCACCGCCCGGCTCACCGACGTGACGCTGTTTCCCTATTGCCTGTTTCTTGCCTCCGGCGGCCACACCCAAATCGTCGCCGTGCTCGGCGTCGGCGATTATGTACGGCTCGGCACCACCGTCGACGACGCCATCGGCGAGGCTTTCGACAAGACCGCGAAGCTGCTCGGCCTCGGCTACCCCGGCGGGCCGCAGGTGGAAAAGGAAGCGCTGGAGGGCGATCCCACCCATTTCAACCTGCCGCGGCCGATGTATGGACGCCCCGAGCCGAACTTCTCGCTCTCAGGGTTGAAAACTGCGCTGCGCCTGGAGGCGGAAAAAATCGCCCCGCTCAACAATCAGGACGTGGCCGACTTGTGCGCTTCCTTCCAGCAAGCGGTGGTCGACGTTGTCATGGACCGTCTGCGCGCGGGGTTGCGCGTGTTCCGCGAAAGCTACGGCATGCCGACCGCGCTGGTAGCCGCCGGCGGCGTCGCCGCCAATCAGGCCATCCGCAAGGTGCTGCACCGCCTCGCCTTCGAGGCCGGGACCGTGCTGGTGGTTCCGCCCGCGGAGCTGTGCACCGACAACGGAGCCATGATTGCCTGGGCCGGCTGCGAACGCCTCGCGCTCGGGCTCACCGATACCCTCGACGTCACCGCCCGCGCGCGCTGGCCGCTGGAAGAGGTCACCGGCACCAGGCCGGGCCCGGTGTCTTATCGCGCCGGCCGGCGCGCCTGACATCATGCGGAGCCGCGCATGACGTTCAATCATATCGCGGTTCTGGGAGCGGGCGCTTGGGGCAGCGCGCTCGCCGGCGTAGCCTTGCGCACTGGTCGCAAGGTGACGCTGTGGCTGCGCAATGCGGAAAAGGCCGCGCAGCTCGCGCGCACACGCGAGAGCGAATACCTGCCCGGCATTAAACTTGACCCGCGCATCGCCGTCACCGCGCGGCTTGCCGAGGCGGCACGGGCCAACGCCATTTTGCTGGTGGTTCCAGCGCAAATGACGCGCGCCGTGGCAACCGCGTTAAAACCCCATCTCGCCGCCGGCACGCCGGTCATCGCCTGCGCCAAAGGCATCGAGCGCGGCACGCGGAAATTCATGACCGAGGTGATCGCGGAAAGCTTGCCCGCCGCCGCTCCTGCGATACTTTCCGGACCGAGCTTTGCCGCCGAAGTGGCGCGCGGGCTGCCGGCCGCGGTCACTCTTGCGGCGCACGACGAAGCGCTGGCGGCAGCTCTTGCCGAGGCGCTCGGCTCGCACATGTTCCGTCCCTATCAGTCGACCGACGTGCGCGGCGTCGAGATCGGCGGCGCCACCAAGAACGTGCTGGCGATCGCGGCGGGCATCGTCGCCGGCCGCGGGCTCGGCGCCAGCGCGGCGGCGGCTCTGACCACGCGCGGCTTCGCCGAGCTCGTGCGTCTCGGTAAGACGCATGGGGCGCGGCCGGAGACGCTCGTCGGCCTCTCCGGCCTTGGCGACCTCATCCTCACCTGCTCAAGCACTCAATCGCGCAATTTCTCTCTCGGCGTTGCGCTTGGGCGCGGGACAACACCGGAGAAGGCTCACGCAGAAGCAAAATTGGCGGAAGGCGCCTTCACCGCTTCCGTCCTGCACGAGATGGCGCAAGACAGTCAGGTGGATATGCCAATCTGCTCCGCGATCGCCGCCGTTGTCGACGGCCGCACCAGCCTCGACGAGGCGATCGAGTCGCTCTTGATGCGGCCGGTCGGACAGGAGTGACTTATTGATGGGGCGGCCCATGGCCCACTGGCTGCTGAAAACCGAGCCCGAGGAATTTTCCTGGGACGACCAGGTAAAGCGCGGCGCCAAGGGCGAATCCTGGAACGGGGTGCGCAATTTTACCGCCCGCCGCAATCTGAATGCCATGCAGAAAGGCGAGCGCGCCTTCTTCTATCACACCGGCAATGAGAGGCAGATCGTCGGTATTGTCGAGGTCATCCGCGAAGCCTATCCCGACCCAACCGATCCGAAGGGTGTTTTCTCAACCGTCGACGTGAAGGCCATCGCGCCGCTGCCCAAACCGGTGACGCTCGCCGCCATCAAGGCCGAGCCGCGTCTGGCCGCGATGGCGCTGGTAAAATTTTCCCGCTTGTCGGTGCAGCCGGTGACGGAGGCGGAATGGAAGATCGTTTGCCGCATGGGCGGATTGAGGGAATAATGCCCACGGCAGGGCTGGCTGAGGGAGGTTCCGATGAGATTTGCCGGGGTGAGTTATCTCGCGATTGTCATAGCCGCGGTAGCCGGCTGGCTGGTCGGGGCCGTCTGGTACATGCTGTTCGGCAAGCCCTGGCAGGAAGCCGTGGGCATGACGCCGGCGAAAATGAAGCAGGCGCAGAAAGAGCCCGGCTTCTATCTTCCCTTCATCTACGCCTTCCTCGCGCAGATCGTCATGGCCTGGGTGCTGGCCGGGCTGATCGCCCATCTCGGACCCGGTCAATTCACCGTGAGAAATGGGATCATCTCCGGCGGCTTTTGCTGGCTCGGCTTCGTCATCACGACCATGCTGGTCAACAACAGCTTCGCCGGCCGCGACCGCCGCCTGCTGTTGATCGACGGCGGCCACTGGCTCGCCGTGCTGCTGGTGATGGGCGCCATTCTTGGCGCGTTCGGCGCGAGATAAGCCGAAGCTCCTGCCGGGTCGCGCCGGCAAGAATATGTTTACGTCGGGGATCGCGCCTAAATATTGTGCCCGCGATTGCGCAATTCGCGGATCATCTGATCTCGCAGGTCACTTGCGATTATTTGGCCGAACTGCTGGCCGAGGGCGAGACTTTCCTGCATGACAATCGGCAACTTCTGCAACAGCTTCTGGCCAACCGGCTGGCGGTAGAAAGCGGTAATCTGCCTCAACTCATCGACGGTAAAATTGCGCGCGTAAATCGTTGCTGCAGCTTCGATGAAAGCATCGATGTGCGAATTCATGGCCTCTAGAACCAAGGGCATGGCCGCATCGTAGGCCCGTTCGACTTCCGGTCGTCCCTGCGCGATGGCGGGCTTCATCTGCTGCATGAAAAGCGGAACAATGTTCTTCATTTGATCGGCCGCGTTGCTCGCGGCAATCAATTCCCTGGCGGCGGCCATTGTCTCAGGCGACGCCGATTGTGGCAGCGCCGCGCCTGGCCAGGCCAGCGCGACAGCCAAGACGCAGACAATCTTCAATGCATATCTTGTCATCGCAGGCCTCTCCCCGGCGGTCGCGGCCACTATACCCATTTTGCCACCGCCCAGAATGGGATAACCCGTGTCTTGTCGCTCGTCCGAGGTCCGTCGCATAATGATGACGTCAGGTGGCGATAGTCTCGCGCGGCCTTTGTCACGGGCCGCGCGCGTGGAGGGCAGTGAAATGCACGACAAAATCTACGAAATCCCGGCCGAGTGGCAGCAGCGCGCTTTCATCAATGACGCCAAATATAACGAGATGTATGCGCGCTCGATCAGCGACCCGAACGGCTTTTGGTCGGAACAGGCCCAACGCATTCACTGGATGAAGCCGTTTTCCAAGGTGAAGAATACCTCTTTCGCTCCCGGCCATGTCTCCATCAAATGGTTCGAGGACGGCGCTGCCAACGCCGCCTACAATTGCATCGACCGCCATCTCGCCACGCGCGGCAATCAGGTCGCCGTCATCTGGGAAGGCGACGATCCCAAGGACGATAAGAAAATCACCTACCGGCAGCTGCACGCCGAGGTCTGCAAATTCGCCAATGTGCTGAAGGCGCGCGGCGTCCAGAAGGGCGACCGGGTCACCATCTACCTGCCGATGATCCCCGAGGCGGCGTTTGCCATGCTCGCCTGCGCGCGCATCGGCGCCATTCATTCGGTGGTGTTCGGCGGTTTCTCGCCGGATTCGTTGGCCGGGCGCATCAGCGATTGCAAATCCACCCTGGTCATCACCGCCGACGAGGGCATTCGCGGCGGGCGCAAGATTCCGCTCAAAGCCAACACCGACGCAGCCTGCGACAAGGCGGGCGGCGTCAACTCCGTGATCGTGGTGAGGCGGACCGGGGCCGCGGTGGAGATGAAACCGCGCCGCGACGTGTACTACGATGACGTCGCCAATACGGTGGATAACGACTGTCCCTGCGCGGAGATGAACGCGGAGGACCCGTTGTTCATTCTCTACACCTCCGGCTCGACGGGTAAGCCCAAGGGCGTGCTGCACACCACCGGCGGTTATCTCCTTTTCACCTCGATGACGCATCAATACGTCTTCGATTATCACGACGGCGATATCTTCTGGTGCACCGCGGATGTCGGCTGGGTCACCGGCCACAGCTACATCGTCTATGGCCCGCTCGCCAACGGCGCGACCACGCTGATGTTCGAGGGCGTGCCCAACTACCCGACCAATTCCCGCTTCTGGGAAGTCATCGACAAGCACAAGGTCAACACCTTCTACACCGCGCCAACGGCGATCCGCGCGCTGATGCAGGCGGGCGACGAGCCGGTGAAACGGACTTCGCGCAAATCGCTCAGGCTGCTGGGCACCGTCGGCGAGCCGATCAACCCGGAAGCCTGGGAGTGGTACTATCACGTGGTCGGCGACGGGCGCTGCCCGATCGTCGATACCTGGTGGCAGACGGAAACCGGCGGCATCCTCATCACGCCGCTGCCCGGCGCGACGCGGCTGAAGCCCGGCTCGGCAACGCAGCCTTTCTTTGGCGTCATCCCGCAGATCGTCGACGGCGAAGGCAAGGTGCTGGAAGGCGCGGCCGAGGGCAATCTGGTGATCGCCGATTCCTGGCCTGGGATGATGCGCACGGTCTACGGCGACCACCAGCGCTTCGTCGATACTTACTTCAAGACCTATCCGGGCAAATATTTCACCGGCGACGGCGCCCGCCGTGACGCTGACGGCTATTACTGGATCACCGGCCGCGTTGACGATGTCATCAACGTCGCCGGCCACCGGCTCGGCACCGCCGAGGTGGAGAGCGCCCTGGTCGCGCATGCCAAGGTGTCGGAAGCCGCCGTGGTCGGCTATCCGCACCCCATCAAGGGCCAGGGCATCTACGCCTATGTGACCCTGATGGCGGGCGAAGGACCAAGCGAGGAGCTGCGCCAGGAATTGGTCGCCTGGGTGAGAAAGGAAATCGGGCCGATCGCCTCGCCCGACCTCATCCAGTTTGCGCCCAGTCTGCCGAAGACGCGCTCCGGCAAGATCATGCGCCGCATCCTGCGCAAGATTGCCGAGGATGAGTTTAGAAACCTCGGCGACACCTCGACCTTGGCCGACCCGGGCGTGGTCGATGACCTGGTCGATAACCGGCAGAACCGCAAGGACGGCGGGCCCGCGCCGGCCGCGAAACCGCAGGCGAGACCGAAGCCGCAGGCTTCTCCCGCGCCGCCAAAGGAACCTCCGATCGAAGCGAGACCCGCACCCAGGCAGGAATCCCGCGGCTTCTTCCGGCGGCTGTTCGGAGGCTGATTCCGGCAGGCGCCGGAGCAGGGAATTTAGCGGACAGAAAATTTACGCTGTTTGCCATCAGCCCTGCGCCCGCGCGCGCCGCGCGTTATCTTTTCGGGCAGCCCGGGAGTGAAGGCCGCGGTTCCGCGTTCGCGAGCGGCGAGCTTTGTGAGTTTGGTCATGCGTATCACACGGCGTCTGTGCAGCCTGGTCCTGGCCGCAATCTTCCTGCTGCCGGTTGTTGCCGCACGCTCCTCGGCGGCGCGCGAGGTCGTGCAGTTCGACGGCGCGGCTCCCGGCACCATCGTCGTGAAGACCGGCGAGCGGCGGCTCTACTACATGTTCAGCAACGGGCAGGCGATCCGTTGCCCGGTCGGCGTCGGCAAGGCGGGCAAGCAATGGGCCGGCGAGTCCTACATCGACGGCAAATATGTCAGGCCAGCCTGGTCGCCGCCACCGGAAGTACGGCGGGACAAGCCTTCATTGCCGGAAGTGATTGCGGGCGACTCGCCGAGAAATCCCATGGGCGCGGCGGCGCTGACGCTGAACGGAGGCGAATACGCCATCCGCGGGACGAATGCGCCGGACTCGGTCGGCCGCTTCGTCTCCTACGGCTGCATCCGCATGTACAACCAGGACATTGTCGATCTGTTTGATCGCGTGGACGTCGGCACGCCGGTGATCGTGACGCGGTAAATGCCTCAATCCTCGTCCTGAGGAGGCCGGCGATAGCCGGCCGTCTCGCCCGCCCTCGCGCTCACGCGCTTCGGCGGACTCAAACCTGCCGTAACTCGCGCAGCGAGCGGAGGCGGGAAGAACGAAGCCCTCATCCTTCGAGACGCGATCCTTCGGATCGCTGCTCAGGATGAGGCGTAGAGGTCAGCCCGCGTTGGCGGCAGGCCGGAGGGGCCACGCCGCCGTTTGGACACCAGCGTCTGGTAGACAGCCGCCGTGTTGCGTTCGAACGCAATCGAACAGCCGGCCATCCAGCTGAGGAACATCCGCGTCGTCACCAGTCCCGCTTCCTCGATCGCCTTCGCCTGGTTCCGGTAGAGGTCGTCGTGCCACAGGCGGCAGGTTCGAGCATGATGCTCACGCCAGTCCTCGACATCGTGCACCTCGAATCCGAAGCGTTCGAAGTTCGTGAGCAGCATGCCGATGTGGTCGAATTCGGCGCCCGGGAAAATGTAGCGCGTGAGCGCGATCACCTCGGGCCGCTTTTTGAGGAAGGTCTTCTGGTCGCGCTTGGCGAGCCGGGTCGACGCCTGGTGGAGATAGAGGCCGCCAGGCTTGAGAAGCCGATGAATGGTTTGGAAATATTTCGGATGCGCGGCGAGGCCGATGTGCTCGAACATCTCCACCTGGGAAATCTTATCGAAGCGCCCCTCGCCTTCGAGCGAGGCATAATCTCTGAGCTCGATGGTGATACGATCTGAGAGACCGAGCCGCTTGAGCTTCTCCTGCGACCAGGCGAACTGATCCTCGGACAGCGTCACCCCATGGCCGATAGCGCCGTAATTCTGCACGGCGTGGGTGAGCAGCCCGATCCAGCCGCATCCAATATCGAGTATCCGCTCACCCGGCTTGAGGCGCAACTTGCGACAAACGTAGTCGAACTTGTTTTTCTGCACCGTCGCCTGATCGTGCGGACCCCAGTCATGGAAATAGCCACAGGTGTAGCCGCGCTCCGGATCGAGAAACGTGTCGTAAAATTTGTTCGAGACGTCGTAGTGGTGGCGGATATTCTCCTTGTTCTCGGCGCTGTCCCCAGTTGCAGGCTTGTGCTTGGGAATCGCCTCCAGCGGCCACGGCCCGCCCCGCGATACGAACAGGAAGCGCCGTGCAACGTCGAGCGCGAGCCGCCAATCCACCTGCTTGCTAATTTGACGGGTTCTTACCTTCGGACGCCGGTCGATGAGATCGAAGACCATCCCGTTCTTGATGTCGATGCGCGCCGATACCCAGAGATTCAATAAGGTGTCGAGTTTCGGTTTACGCACGATGCCCGCGATCGCGCCCTCGTCGGCAATCGCGATTGCCAGCCCGTCCTTCGGGTAATCGGCGGGCACGCGGGAGCCGTCCCAGAGCGCAAAGCCAAATTCGAGCTTCAGGCGCTCGTGCACATCGGCGAGGAACCTCTTGAGACTTTCAAGGCGCTTTTCGGCGGCGGTCATGCGATTTCCTCGGGGTTATTGGTAGAGATCGGCGCGCGTCGGCGGCAACCCGGAGGGCCCGCGACGGCGCTTCGACGCGAGCACCTGGTAGAGACACGCGGTGTTGCGCTGATAGGCGATCGCTCCGCCGGCAAGATACACGAGCCAGAGCCGGGTGGTGACAGCGCCAACCTCGCGCGCGGCTTCTTCACGGTTTTCATAGAGCCGGTCGTGCCAATGCTTGAGCGTCAGCACCAAGTGTTCGCGCCAATTCTCGACATCGTGCACTTCGAAGCCGAAGCGTTCGAAATTGCCCAGCTCCATGCCGATATGATCGTATTCGGTGCCCGGCAGCACATACTTGGTGATCACCTGCAATTCCTTGCGCTTGCGGCGAAAATCCTTTTCGCGGAGCTTGGCGAGCCGGGTGTTCACCTGATGCAGGTATAGCCCATCGGGTTTCAGCACCCGCTGCACGGTTTGGAAGAAGATCGGATGGTTCGCGAGCCCCACATGCTCGAACATTTCGATTGCCGTGACCTTGTCGTAGGTGCCTTCCGAAGCGGCATAGTCCTTGAGCTCAACACTGACGCGGTCAGCAAGGCCAAGTCGCTCGATCTTCTCGCGAATGAACGCATATTGCTGCTCGGCGAGGGTCACGCCATGCGCCTTGACGCCATAATTGCGCGCAGCGTGGAACATCAGCCCGCCCCAGCCGCAGCCCATGTCCAGCATGGTCTCGCCCGGCTTGAGCCGCAGCTTGCGGCAGATGACGTCGAATTTGTTCTTCTGCGCGGTCGCAAAATCTTCGTTCCAGTCGTGATAATAGCCGCAGGTATAGCCCATCTCGGGATCGAGAAAGAGCGAGTAGAATTTATTCGAGAGGTCGTAGTGATAGTTGACGTTCTTCTTGTTCTCGGCGGCGTCGCCGCTGCTTGGGCGATCGTCGGGGATTTCCTCGAGCGGCCACGGGCCTCCGCGCGACACGAACAGGAAGCGCAACGCCGTCGCCAGCGCCAGACGGCGGTCGAACATCTTGCCGCGCAATATTTCCTTGGTTCGAACCTTGGGGCGCCGCTCTACGAGATCGAAGATCGTGCCGTTGCGAATTTCGAGGCGGCCTGAGGCTATGAGGTTCATGAGCGTGTGCTGATTCGGGCGGCGCATCGCCGCCGCCACGACTCCCTCATCGGCGATAGCGAGCAGCAGTCCGTCGCGCGGGTAATTTGCCGGCACGAACGAGCCGTCCCACACCTGGAAACCGAATCTGAGACCCAAGCGCTCGTGCACGTGCGCAAGCATCTTCTTGAAGATCGCCAGTCGCCGGACCGCCTTACCGTTCATCATACGCAACCACCCAACCGCCCCTTGATGGACCGTGCAACCTTCAACGATAGAGTTCAGCGCGCGTAGGCGGCAACCCGGAAGGACCGCGCCGCCGCTTCGATGCCAGTGTTTGAAACAGCAGCGCCGTATTCCGTTCGAAGGCGACGGTAACGCCGGCGAGATATAACAGCCACAGCCGGGTCGTGACCGGACCGACCTCGCGCAGGGCGGCATCGTAATTCGCGAGCAGGCGATCGTGCCAAATCTGGCAGGTCCGCTGATAGTGCTCGCGCCAAGCCTCCACGTCGTGCACCTCGAAGCCATAACGTTCGAGGTTGGTCACGGTGCGACCGATATAGTCGAGTTCGGCGCCGGGAAAGATGTATTTCGTCAGCGCCGCGTAGTCGCGATTTTTCTTGCGGAATGTACGGTCGTCGCGTTTCGCCGGCCGGGCGATCGACTGGTTGAGAAACAGCCCGCCCGGTTTCAAGCAGCGGCCGACGGTTCGGTAAAATATTTCGAAGTTGTCGATACCAACGTGCTCAAGGATACAGATCGCCGAGACCTTGTCGTAGGTTCCTTCCACCGCCGCGTAATCCTTGCATTCGACCTTTGCGCGGTCGCCCAGTCCAAGCCGTGCGATTTTCTCTTGTGCGTAGCGGGCCTGCTCTTCGGCAAGCGTCACGCCATAGGCGCGCACGCCGTAATTCTGCGCGGCGAAGATCACCAGTCCGCCCCAGCCGCAGCCGAGATCAAGCAAGGTTTCCCCCGGCTTCAGGCGCAGCTTGCGGCAAATCATGTGCAGCTTGTCGTGCTGCGCTTTGTCGATGTCGTCATGCCATTCGGTGAAATAGGCGCAGGTGTAGACCATCTCCTTGTCGAGCCAGAGCTCATAGAAGGCGTTGGATGCGTCGTAGTGGTAGTGGATATTCGATTTGTCCTCCACCGGATCGCGCGTGACCGGCCTGTCATCGGCGACTTGCTCAAGCGGCCACGGTCCGCCACGAGAGACGAACAGAAACTTCAGCACCGTCTTTAGCAGCAGCGGCTTGTCCAAACCCTTGAGCAAATCTCTCGTGCGCGCCTTTGGCCGCCGCGCAACGAGATCGAATAGGGTGCCGTTGCGCAGGTCAATGCGTGCGGTGACCCACAGGTTGGCGAGCGTATCCATCTTTGGGCGGCGGACGAGAGCGGCGATTGCGCCTTCATCGGCAAACACGACCGCGAAAGCGCCCGGCGCAAGGCTGTCGGGGACGGTCGAGCCGTCCCACAGCACGAAGCCGATATCGAGCCCCAGGCGCTCTCGCGCATGGGTGAGCAGCCGTTTGAAACTGGTCAGCCGTTCTGAAGCGCCCACCAGGCCCCTCCCGTCAGTTCGGGGCTTAGTACCGGCTCGGAAGGCGAGAGTCACCCCCTCAGGAACACCAGCCATCGCGGCGGCCGCCCGCATAGGCTCGCGCCAGGCCGCCGCGCAGCAGCGCGGCGGAGATGTCGGGGGTTGATCGGGTGGATGCATCGGCGTCCACCCGGCCGCCGAACTTGTCGATGCTGACCCGGCGGATTTCGACGCCGCCTTCCGCCAGGATTTTTATCAGAGCAGCGCGCGCGGCCTCCGCCTTTATCCGCTCCTCGGGACAGCGCGACTTGAGTTCGGGCGCGTCGATCCCGCGCAGCCGCACCTTGGTGGTGATGTCGATGCCCGGCCACACGCTCACCCGCGCCTCGAACGTATCGCCGTCGGATATACGCAAAACCTCTGCCGGATAGCCGCCGTGGCTTGCGGCCGGTATCGAGGATGTCATCGCCACATCGTTCTCCGGCAGCGTGGCCGGGGCGGTGATTCGCGCCGCCGTCAGCGGCCCCATGCCGGCGCCGGTGGTGAGTCCGATGGCGAAGGCTGCGGCGGCCAGCAATAGAGCCGGGCTACGGCCGAGAGCGGACAAATATCCGGTTCGCAGGAACATAGTCCGCATATAGTACTTCCCGGACCCATGTGGCGGGTGAGTCGTGAACGCCCCCGCATTTCCCACCCGTGGCTTTGGGGGCGTTCCCCTCAAAGGCAATAAAATCGTGCGACTGGTTTATTTGGATGAGGCGGGTATCTCGAATCCTGAGCACGAACCTTATCTGGTGGTTGCCGGTGTCATCGTAAATCCAGATCGTCAATGGAAAGAGCTAGAGGCATATTTTCGGGATTTGGCTTATCAGCTTTTCCCTGATGCGGACCCGTACCGTTTCGTATTTCACGCGAAAGACATTTTTCACGGCAGCGGCCCTTTCGACCGTAAAACTTGGTCGAGAAAAGAACGAATGAAAATCATGGGCCAATTGGCACAGGTTCCGCGATTATTCGCGTTGCCGATCGTTATGGGAGAACTCGATAGAATTAAAGCCGATCAAGAGGTGCGTCGACTCAGTCCCGACACCACTAAGAAGTCGAGGCATAATTTTATTCATACTCACGCTTTCATAAATGCCATCCAACGTGTCCAATATTGGATGGAAAAAAATGCCCCAGAAGAAACTGCGATGTTAATTGCTGAAGATACGCCTGAAATGAAATCAACGCTTAAGAACGTGCATGAGGGATACACTGATAAAACTCGCCAGGACGATGAAGCCTTCCGTGCACCCAATATCATCGACGCTGTGCACTTTGCTCAAAAGAAAGATTCTCTGTTGCTTCAAATCGCGGACCATTGCGCTTTTATAATCAAACGGAAGTTGATGGGAAAATCCGACGTGAACGAGTTTTATGATGCTATATCGCCATATATTCAGAGAGATTTCAAACCTGCGAAGGGGTTTGTTGTGACGGTTCACGCAAGTCAATTAAGATGGGGTTCTGATCCTGCCGAAGCTGCCAAGCTAAGGGGCGGGTGATTTTTTCCTTGGAGGCAAAATCTTTTTAAGTGCCCGTTCAAATTCTTTTCCGCTCTCATCAACGCCAAGAATCCGAGCGGTTTCTATGAACCGCTCGGATTGCGTTTTCGCTTCGCGCGCCTTGCCAATCTTGCTCGCACTTCTGCGAGCTTTGGGCTTTTGAGGCATTCACCTTCCTCACTTATTAGCTGTGCGATAGGTTAGGCGCTTCCCGACGATGCCCTTGAGCGCGTGATCCGCGCGGGCCAAGTCATTCACGCCAAGTGCAACGCGGTTGTTATACCTGAAATCGAACTCAGCAAGATAGCGATGAAGGTGCTTCTCGGCGCAATGTTGATAGGTGCCCTTCATGCCCCGCTTGAACACCGAGAACACTCCTTCAACAGTGTTGGTATGAACGTCACCACGGACGTATTCGCCTGAAGCGTGATGCACGGTCTCATGCGCCGCGACGTGTTGCAGCGCGTCGTTATAGAGGCGGCTTTCATCGGTATGCAGCCGAGCCTCGCGAGCAATGTTGCCGCCGACGATGACGTTGATGGTCGACTTGTCGGCATGCTCAATATGGAATGAGCGAACCGAACCGCCGCGTTCCACGAGGGAGACAATCGCGCGTTTGTTCGAGGGGCCGGACTTGCCGGTTTTGGTGTACGGGCGACCGCTGGTAGTCACGTCACGGGGAACGGCGACCTTGCCATGATAGGTTTCATCCATCTCGACGATGCCATCGCCGCCGCCCATCGGCGCAAGCTTCCCATCGCGCATTGCCTCACGGATGCGATGCGACATGAACCACGCGGTTTTCAGGCTCACGCCTAAGGTCCGGTGAAGTTGGTTTGAGCTAATGCCCTTCTTCGACGAAGCCAGCAACGCGACCGCCTGTAGCCAGATATGCAGCTTGACGTGGCTTGCCTCGAAAACAGTCCCGACCTTTACGGTGAACTGCATCCGGCACTGGTAGCACTTGAAGGTGCCGATGCGGGTCGACTTGCCCTGCATCTTGGAGATGCGCTCCACGCCGCCGCAATGCGGGCAAACGGGTCCATTCGGCCATACCCGCTCCTCTAGGAAGGCGTAGGCCGCCACTTCGTCATGGAAATGCTTGGCAGATAGGATTGAAGTCATTGCCGTAATCTCCCTGATTTTCAGAGATTACGCCACTTTATTGGGTCCGTCAAGTACTATATGCGGAACATAGTCCTACTAATAGCTGATTCGTATGCGGTTGCAATATACAATTTAAGATTGAAATTAAAAAGTTTATCAATTCAGGTTTGCAGCGGGTTCCCGGCTCGCCCCAGGTTCTCGCTTCCCCAGGCGGTTTATGCGACTGGGTGCTGCATGGTTCTTTCGCATCAGAATCGCCCGGCCGAATCGCCGGGTCTCGCGGCGCGCCGGATCGCGGCGGAAATCCTCGAGGACGTGTTGCGCCGGGGGCGGTCACTCGACGAGCAGTTCGAGGCACAGCCGGGTCTTGCGGCGCTGGCCGACCGCGACCGCGCGCTGGTGCGCCGGCTGGTGGCGACGGTGCTGCGCCGCCTCGGAACGCTGCGCCATCTGCTTTCGCTGTTTCTCCAGCAAGGCCCTCCGGCCAATGCCCCCCGGGTGGAAACGGCGCTATTGATCGGAGCCGCGCAAATTTTCTGGCTCGACGTCCCCGATCATGCGGCGGTCGATCTCGCCGTGCGGACCGCGCAGGCGGACCGCCGCGCGGCGCATTATGCCGGACTGGTCAACGCGGTTCTGCGGCGCATCGCCAAGGAAGGCCCGCAGCGTCTTGCGCAGATCGACAGCGCCGATTTCGATACCCCGGCCTGGCTGATGGCGCGCTGGGTCCGCGCTTATGGCGCCGCCGCCGCCCGCGAGATCGCGCGGGCACACGCACAAGAACCGGCGCTCGATTTGACGGTGAAAAGCGATGCGGAATCCTGGGCTGAGCGGCTCGGAGGACGTGTTTTACCGACAGGCTCCGTGCGCGCCATTGCCTCCGGCCGCGTTTCGCTTCTGCCTGGTTTCGCAGAAGGGGCGTGGTGGGTGCAGGACGCCGCGGCAGCAATGCCAGCGCGGCTGTTCGGCGATCTCCGCGGCCTGCGCGTGGCCGATCTTTGCGCCGCGCCGGGCGGCAAGACCGCGCAGCTCGCTCATGCCGGAGCCCAGGTCACGGCTGTTGACCGCTCGGAAAACCGCCTCGTCCGCTTGCGTGACAACCTCAAACGGCTCCAGCTTCAGGCGGAAACAATCACGGCCGACGCCACCGAATGGACCGCCGAGGCATTCGATGCGGTGCTTCTCGACGCGCCCTGCTCCTCGACCGGCACCATCCGCCGCCATCCCGACGTGCCTTGGCTCAAGCGCGAAGCCGACATCGCCGCGCTGGCCTCGCTGCAACAGCGCCTGCTCGACCGCGCCGTGACTCTGCTGAAGCCCGGCGGCACGCTAGTCTATGGCGTCTGCTCGCTCGAACCCGAGGAAGGCGCGGACCAGGTGGCGGCGCTGCTCCAGCGCCAACCCGGTTTCCAGCGTCGTCCGATTTCCGCGCCGGAGGTGGGCGGCCTGGCCGAGCTCCTGACGCCGGACGGCGACCTGCGGACGCTGCCGTTTCATCTGCCGGACCCCAACCCGCAGCTCGGCGGCCTCGACGGCTTCTATGCCGCCAGGCTGCAACGTTTGTAGGATTTCCACCGTGTTTCCCGATAATTGGCCCATCCGAATTGGCCTGCCCGGCCCGCGTTATGGTATCGAGCCTGGGCGGGACGTCGGGCGCCCGCGGCCAGAAAGAGGGCGTTGATGTCGCGCGTATCGCTCGCCGAGCGTGCGAAGCTCACCGCGCTTTTGCTCCGTGTGGGGCTGCGCAAGCTGGCCGCCCGCCTGAACGGCCACCCGCTCATCCGCTGGCGCTTTTTGCCCGCCAAGACCGACCGCCTGGTCATAGCCCCGCAAGATCTGCGCACCGCCGATGCGACGCGGGCGGCGGAAATCTACGCGGGGCGTTTTGCTTTCGCCGGCAAGGTGGTGATCTGCGACGCGCGCTCTCCCTTCGAAACCGTGCCGCCCTCCGACGAATGGGCGGTCGGGCTTTTGAGCTTCAGCTGGCTGCGTCATTTGCGCGCCGCGGACTCCGGCATCACGCGCGCCAATGCCCGCGCCTTGGTCGACGAATGGATCACCTTGCAGGGCTCGTGGAACGCCATTGCCTGGCGCCCCGACATCCTGTCGCGCCGGATCGTCGCCTGGCTCAGCCAATCGCCGATGCTGCTGAACGACGCGGATGTGCGCTTCTACCGCCGCTTCATGCGCAGCCTGGTGAAGCAAATCCGCTATCTGCGCCGTAATGCGGCAGCCGCGCGTGACGGCGTTCCGCGGCTGCACGCCGCAATCGCGCTGACCTACGCCGCCTTGTGCCTTGCCGGGCAATCGCGGCATCTGCGCAAGACGGCGCGCTGGCTGGTGGTCGAGCTGGAAATGCAAATCCTTCCGGACGGCGGCCACATCAGCCGCAACCCGGACGCACTGGTCGATCTGTTGCTCGACCTGCTGCCGTTGCGCCAAGCCTTCTCGTCGCGCAACCTCTCGCCGCCGCCGGCCTTGCTCCACGCCATTGACCGCATGATGCCGATGCTGCGCTTCTTCCGCCACGGCGACGGCAATTTCGCGCAATTCAACGGCATGGGGCCCACACAGCCGGACTTGCTCGCCACCGCGCTCGCCTATGACGACGCCCGCGGCTTGCCGGTGGCGAATGCGCCCTATTCCGGCTATCAGCGCATCGATGCCTCAGGCGTCGCGCTGCTGATGGATACCGGCCGGCCGCCGCCTCTGGCCTTGAGCCATGAGGCGCATGCCGGATGCCTGTCCTTCGAACTATCAGCGAAGGGCCAGCGCATCATTGTCAATTGCGGCATTCCCACCACAAACCGCGAGACCTGGCGCCAGGTCGCGCGCGCAACCGCCGCGCATTCCACCGTCACGTTCAATGACGCGTCGTCCTGCCGCTTCCTCGAATCCGAACGGCTCAGGCGCCTGCTTGGCGGCGCGCCGATCATTTCCGGACCGGCGGAGGTGCGCCTTTCGCGCGACGACCGCGGGGATGTGGTGGTGCTGCATGCCTCCCACGACGGCTATGCCGGCCGCTACAATGTCGTTCTTCACCGTTCCCTGATGCTGACGGCCGACGGCGCCCGCCTTGATGGCGAGGATTCCTTCGAGCCCGCCGACGGCGACACCTTGCCCAGCAGCAGCCATGACGATTTCGCCGTCCGCTTTCATCTGCATCCATCGATCAAGGCCAACCGGCTGACCGATGGACACGGCGTCATGCTGCTGATGCCGGACCGCGAGGTCTGGAACTTTAATGCCTACGAAGACCAGGTTGAGATCGAGGAAAGCGTCTATCTTGCCGGCGCCGACGGGCCGCGGCGCACGGTGCAGATCGTGATATACGGTCGCGCGCGCAAGGTCTCGTGCGTGCGCTGGAGCCTCTCCCATGTGGCGCCCGCGGCCCCCGGCGAGCGCGCGATTCAAGAGCACCAGCCTGAACTCCCGTTGTGAATTGGAGCCTCTCTAGCAAATGACCGTTTCTCCTCGCCGCATTTCCCGCGCACTTTTGTCCGTCTCCGACAAGTCCGGACTTGTCCCCTTCGCCCAGGCTCTTGCCGGTTACGGCATCGAGCTTGTTTCCACCGGCGGCACCGCCAAGGCGCTGAAGGATGCCGGGCTGAAGGTGATCGACGTTTCCGATCTGACCGGATTCCCGGAAATGATGGACGGCCGCGTCAAGACCCTGCACCCGAAGGTGCATGGCGGGTTGCTGGCGGTACGCAACAATAAGGAGCACGCGGCCTCGATGCAGGCGCACGGCATCCGGCCGATCGATCTGCTGGTGGTCAGCCTTTATCCGTTCGAGGAAACGGTGGCCAAGGGTGCGGGCTTCGACGACTGCATCGAGAATATCGACATCGGCGGCCCGGCGATGATCCGCGCCGCCGCCAAGAACCATGCGGACGTGGCCGTGGTGGTCGATGCGGCGGATTACGATCCCGTGCTGGCCGAACTGAAAGCGCACAAGGGCGCGACCACGCTGGAGCTGCGCCAGCGCCTTGCCGCCAAGGCCTATGCGCGCACGGCGGTTTATGACGCGGCGATCTCCAACTGGTTCGCGCAACAGCTTGGCGATCCCGCGCCCGCCTTTCGCGCCATCGGCGGCCGTTTGGCCGAGGCGCTGCGTTATGGCGAGAACCCGCACCAGAGCGCCGCCTTCTACCGCGCGCCCGAGCAGCGCTTCGGCGTCGCCACCGCGCGGCAGGCGCAGGGCAAGCAGCTCTCCTACAACAACATCAACGACACCGACGCGGCCTATGAATGCGTCGCCGAGTTCGATCCCGCGCGCGCCCCCGCCGTGGTCATCGTCAAGCACGCCAATCCCTGCGGCGTGGCCGAGGGCAAAAGCCTGCTCGAAGCCTATCGCAAGGCGCTGGTGTGCGATCCCACCTCGGCGTTCGGCGGTATTGTCGCGCTCAACCGCCCGCTCGACGCGGAAGCAGCAAAGGCAATCACCGAGATTTTCACCGAGGTCATCATCGCGCCCGACGCCAGCGCAGAAGCCATCGCCATCATCGGCGCGAAGAAAAATCTGCGGCTCTTGCTCGCCGGCGGCGTACCCGATCCGCGTGCGCCCGGCCTGACGGCAAAGACCGTCGCCGGCGGCTTGCTGGTGCAGTCGCGCGACAATGCGGTGGTGGATGACATGACGCTGAAGGTAGTAACCAAGCGCGCGCCGACAGAAGCCGAGCTGCGCGATTTGCGCTTTGCCTTCCGCGTCGCCAAGCATGTGAAGTCGAATACCATCGTCTATGCCAAGGACCTGGCGACGGTCGGCATCGGCGCCGGGCAGATGAGCCGCATCGATTCCGCGCGCATCGCCGCGCGCAAGGCGGAGGACGCGGCGAAGGAAGCGAAATTATCCGCGCCGCTCACCAAAGGCTCGGTCGTCGCCTCCGACGCCTTCTTCCCCTTCGCCGACGGCCTGCTGGTGGCAATCGAAGCCGGCGCCACCGCCGTGATCCAGCCCGGCGGCTCCGTGCGCGACGACGAAGTGATCAAAGCCGCCGACGACCACAGCATTGCCATGGTGTTCACGGGGACAAGGCATTTCAAGCATTGAGACGTGTTTCAAGCGCCAACGCAAATGCGGCGCGCCCCCTCTCCCCGTTGGGGAGAGGGTTGGGGTGAGGGGGAACGGGACTCTCGATAGGCTGTATCCCCTCACCCGACGCGCTACGCGCGTCGACCTCTCCCCATGGGAGAGGTGAAGCGGAATTTGCCACACTCACAGCATTTCTCTTCGATAGCGTTCTTGTGTCCAGGTTTCCCCAATCCAGAGATAATGGCCTGTGGCTACAACAAACGCCAAAACAAGTGGCGTGCCTGGCGCATGTGCAAAATGAACTACTAACCAAGCGACTGCGAAAACCACTGCGCCAACAAGACTTGACTTAAGTAAGAGCCAAGGTCGCGTCATCGTCATTCTTGCGGAATGAAGGATTGCCAGCAGAACAAGGACGCCTTCTAAAAGCCAATGCATTGATGTGTTGCGAAATACGAGGTCGGAAAGAACGAGATAACAAGCAGCCCCGATCCATGCGAGTTCCAACGCCAAGTACACTGGGTACTTCAGCGTCCTCCCTGAATACCGGTACATTGCACGTCGTGACAGATATGGTTTGAAATCGTCCGACATTGATCTCGAATTTTCCCGCGTTCACCCCTTGCCCAAATCCCCCAGCAGGCTCGCGGCCACCGTCAGCTTCGACACCGTCAGCCCCGAGCCCGCGATTTCGTGAATCGCGCTGCGGATGCGATCGACCTCCGCCTGGCGCGGCTTGACCCAGGCTTCCACCGCCGCGGCGCCCGCTGCGCCGGTATCCATCATGGCCGCGGTGATCCGCCGCTCAGTGTCGCCGATGGAGTCGAGCGCGCGGTCGAGCGCCAGCCGATCGAAATAATCCTCCGCCGCGATCTCACGCGCCGCCGCGGCGACGCGGTCGATGCGGAAAAATCCTTCGGCCGCGAAATAGGTGGCGGTGACATCCGCCACCGGCCGCTTGGTGCGTCCGGCCACCAGCACGATGTCGGGCGCCGCCTTGAGCGGCGGTAGATTGGCAAAGCGTTGCGCCAGTGCTTCGGGCGCACCCGCCTTGCTCAATTCCGTTGCCCGGCCCATCCGCGCTTCCACAGCCTCTTTCGGCAAAGCGCCATCGAGCGCATCCGCTACGTCAACGATGCCCTGGCGATAATGCTCGACGATCGACACCAGGCCTTGGCTGAAATCGGTATTGCGCAGGAACCAGACCAGCCGGTCGAGCAGCAGATCCTCCACGCGCGCATAGAGATCGAGCTGCACGCTGCTTGCGATTTTTCCATCGAGCGCGTTGATCTCGTCGTTGAGCGCCGGCATGTCATAGCTGTCGCGCACGGCCGCGAAAGCCGCCGCGATGCCGGCTGCGGTAGCGCCGGTCTGATCGGCAATGCGGACCACGAGGCCCGGCCCGCCGCGGTTGATCATCGAGTTCGCCAGTTGCGTGGCGATGATCTCACGGCGCAGCCGGTGCTTTTCCAGCGCGTCGGGAAATTGCGCGCCGACGGCTTTCGGGAAATAGCGCCCCAGCTCGCGCCCGAGATAAGGATCGTCCGGAACCGGGGAATCAAGAAGCTCGCTCTTGAGCGACAGCTTGGCATAAGCCAGCAGCACCGCAAGCTCCGGCCGCGTCAGCGCCTGCATGTGCTTGCGGCGCTCGGCGATTTCGATGGCGTCGGGAAGGTACTCGACCACGCGGTCGAGCTCTCCGCGCGCCTCCAAAATCTGCATCAGCCGTTCGAGGAAGCCGAGCTCTTCCAGACCGCGGCGCTCGGCCAGCGACAGCGCCAGAGTCTGCAAATAATTATTGCGCAGCACGAGTGCCGCCACTTCCTCGGTCATCTCGCCCAGCAGCGCGTTGCGCGCCTCCAGTGTGAGACGGCCGTCGCGCAGCGGCAGGCTCAGCGCGATCTTGATATTGACCTCGAAGTCGGAGGTGTTGACGCCCGCTGAATTGTCGATGGCGTCGGTGTTGAGCCGAAGGCCGCGCATCGCCGCCTCGACTCGGCCGCGCTGGGTCATGCCGAGATTGGCGCCTTCGCCGATCACCTTGCAGCGCAGCTCGGCGGCGCTCACCCGAATGGCATCGTTGGCGCGATCGCCCGCGCTCTCGTCGCTTTCGCCCGAGGCGCGGACGTAGGTACCGATGCCGCCGAACCACAAGAGATCGGCCTGCATTTTCAATATGGCTTTGATGACTTGCTGTGGCGCCGCCTTGCCTGATTCCAGGCCGAGTAGCGCTTGCATCTCGCGGGAGAGCGCGATCTCTTTCGCCGCGCGGGAGAACACGCCGCCGCCCGTCGAAATCAGCATCTTGTCGTAGTCCTGCCAGCTCGAGCGCGGCAGCTCGAACAGCCGTTTGCGTTCGGCAAAACTGCTTTCCGGGTCGGGATTGGGATCGATGAAGATGTCGCGGTGGTCGAAGGCGGCCACGAGCTTGATGGTGCGCTCGCGCAGCATGCCGTTGCCGAACACGTCGCCCGACATGTCGCCGACGCCGGCGACTGTGAAAGGCGTCGTGGTGATGTCCACGTCCATCTCGCGGAAGTGGCGCTTCACCGCCTCCCAGGCGCCACGCGCGGTGATGCCCATCTTCTTGTGGTCGTAACCGGCCGAGCCGCCGGAGGCGAAGGCATCGCCCAGCCAGAAGTTCCGCTCGATCGACATCGCATTGGCGATATCGGAAAAAGTGGCCGTGCCCTTGTCGGCGGCAACCACGAGATAAGGATCGTCGCCGTCGTGGAGCACCACGTTCTGCGGCGGGATCACGCCGCCGGGGCCGAAATTGTCGGTGATGTCGAGCAGCGCCGAGATGAACAGCTTGTAGGCGGCGACGCCTTCCGCCTGAATCGCTTCGCGCGGACCGCCGATGGGCAGAAATTTCGGCAGGAAGCCGCCCTTCGCCCCTACCGGCACGATCACCGCGTTCTTCACCTGCTGCGCCTTCACCAGGCCGAGCACCTCGGTACGGAAATCCTGCGGCCTGTCCGACCAGCGGATGCCGCCGCGCGCTACCTTGCCGAAGCGCAGATGCACGCCTTCCACCCGTGGCGAATAGACGGAGATTTCGTAGAGCGGGCGCGGCAGCGGCAGCTCGTCGAGCTTGCGGCTGTCGAACTTAATAGCGATGACCGCCTTCGGCCGGCCTTCCGTATCGAGCTGATAGAAATTGGTGCGCAGCGCCGAGGTCACGGCATTGACGAAATGGCGCAGGATGCGGTCTTCGTCGAGACTCGCCACCGCCTGCAATGCCGTTTCGATCTGCGCCTGCGCTTCGGCCTGCCGCGCCGCGCGGTCACCCTCGAAGCGTGGATCGAAGCAAACATGGAACAGATTGACGATGGCCGCCGCGATGGCCGGATGCTTGCGCAGCGTCGCCCACATGTAATCCTGCGAAAAGGCCACGCGGATCTGCCGCAGGAAACGCGAGATGGCGCGAACGAGCACGATGTCGCGCCACATCAGGCCAGCGGTGAGCACCAGCGCGTTGTAGCCGTCGTCCTCCGCCATGCCGCGCATGACCACGAGGAACAGCGCTTCCAGCCGCTGCTTGGCGTCGCCAAGTTCGGCCGCGCCGTCCGCCCGCTCCAGCAGCATGTCGTGGAACCAGACGCCCGGTTCCCCGTCCGTTCCGGGTCTAATGTGATAGGTGCGCTCATCGACGACGCGGAATCCCATGTTCTCCAGCACGGGCACCCGCTCCGACAGCGGGATGGGACGCGTGCAGCTCCAGACCTTCAGACCGATGCCGGAACCCTCCTTGTCCGCGCGCGGATGAAAATTCACGCCGAGCGGGCGCGCCGACGACAGCCCCTCGATGATGCGGATGTCCTCCACCGCGACAGAGGGCGGATAAGTCGCGCGATATCCCACCGAAAAAGCCTCGCGGTAGCGCTCGAACAGCGTCTGCGCCTTGATGGGATCGTAGGTTTCCGCCAGCGCCGTGGAGAGTGCGTCGGTCCAGGTGCGCACGATCGCGCCAACCGCTCGTTCCAGGCTGGCGCGGTCGGGATTCGGCGTCGCGCCTCCGGCGCGGCCGATGATGAAGTGGACGCGCACCAGCGGCCCCTCGGGGAAAAACGGATAGAAGGCCGACACGTGCCCGTCAAAGACCTCGGCCAGATAGGCGCCGATCGCCGCACGCTGGTTGCTGTCGTAGCGCTCGCGCGGCACATAAACGATGACGGAGACAAAGCGGTCGAAGCGGTCGCGCCGCGGCAGCACGCGCACGCGCGGCCGCTCGTCGAGCTGAAGGATGATGAGCGCAAACTGATACAGCGTGTCCACGTCGATCTGAAACAGCTCGTCGCGCGGATAGGTTTCCAGCACGTTGACCAGCGCCTTGCCGGAATGCCCGCCCGGATCGAAGCCGGCGCGGGTGAGCGCGGCGTCAATTTTGCGCCGCAGATAGGGAATCGTCCGCGCCGAGCGCGTATAGGCCGTGGAGGTGAACAGGCCGATGATGCGCATCTCGCCCACGAGATGGCCTTCGGTATCGAACCGCTTCACGCCGATATAGTCGAGATAGACGCGCCGGTGCACGCGCGAGCGCACATTCGCCTTGGTGATGATGAGGGGCTTCGGCTCTTCCAGGAAAGCGCGGATCTCCGGCGTGATGGAAACCGGCTCGCTGCCGCGACGGAGCACCGAAACGTGAGGGTCGCGCAAAAGGCCGAGCGCAGTGCCTAAAACGGGATCGAAATTGCGATCCTTGTCCTTTCCCGCAAAAACGTAATCGCGCAAACCGAGTAAAGTGAAATTGTCGGCAAGCAGCCATTCGAGGAATTGGATCGCTTCGGCGATCTCCTCCACCACGATCGGCGGCGGGTTGGCCTTGAGGTCGGCGATGACGTTAGCCACGCGCCCGAGCATCGCCCGCCAGTCCTGCACGCAGACGCGCACCTGTGCGAGCACCTGCTCGATCGCCTGCACCGTCTCGGTGCGCCCCGTCGCGTCGCCGACGTGCTCCACGTGAATGTGCATGAAGCTCTCGCGCAGCGCGCCGGGAGCCTTTGGCGCCGCGCTGCCGAAAGCGACCAGCCGCCCGCCTGCATCGCGCTCCACGGTGAAAACCGGATGCACGACCAGGCGGATGTCGAGACCCCGCTCGGCAAGCTCGCTCAGGACCGAGTCGACCAGAAACGGCATGTCGTCGTTGAGGATCTCGATGACGGAGACGGGCTTGCCACGGTCGCCGCCCGCCCCGCCCGGCAAACCATCGAAACGGATTTTCGGGGCGCCCGGGCGGCGGGTGCCGAGAAAGGCCCAGGCTTCCTGCGCGAGCTGCGCGAGCGTGCGCGGCTCGTAGCCGATGAGGTCGTCGGCCGCGGCGCGGGCGAAGAGCTGGACAAGAAAGTTTTTTGGAATATTCGCATCGAGCGTGCCGAGGATTTTGCCCGCCTGCTCGAGGAGCTGACGCGCGGCTTGGTCTTTTTCAGCGCCGACGAGGCCCTCTACCGGCATAGCAGGCCTTTGCGTTGCGGGAATCACAAGACGGGTGCGCGGAGTCTCGCCGATCTCAGGCAGCCCGTCGAGAGGCGGAGAATATGAAATTACGGCCAGCGCCAATGCAGGATCGGCAGGAGAGCGTCCGGCACCATCGAAGCGACGACTTCCGTGCTCAGCGACAGGGCCACGGCGCCGAGCAGGGATATGGCTGTGCCGACGATGATCTTGCCGCCAAAAACCTCGTGTTGCGGATTGATCAGCCGGCTGAAATAGAGCCGGAACATGATCGACAGCCGGTTGATCGGCGACACGACGGTGACCGGCGCGATCGACATCGCCATGAAGAGGAACATCTGCGACACGCAGACCATCACCCCGGACAGCGTGAACCACTTCGCGGACTCCGGCTTGACCGCCAGCGCGTGACGCAATTGACCGGGCCAAAGCAGAAACAGCGCCATCACCGCGGTTGCCGCGGAATAGGCGACAAGCCCGCCGGCGAGGCTGGCGCTCAATCCTTTGCCTTCGAGACCGATGCGGATCAGGATCGGACTGACGCCGTAGCCGGTGGCCGACAGCAGGCTGAAGATGATGCCTTCGGCATATCGCGGCTGGAATGCGGCCGGCTTGGTTTCAATCTTAGCGCCGCTGGTTGCCGCGCTTGAGGCCAGCGTGTTCTTTTTATTCTGCTGCCGCAGCGCATAATAGGGCCCGAGAAGAATGAGCCCAATCCCCAGTAATTTGAGCGGCGTCAGCGTCTCGCCGAGAATCCAAATGGCGAGCACCAGCGAGATGATGAGATTTGATTGCTGGACCGGCGCGGTCAGATTCGCGCCGATCGCCCGTGTCGCCCGGTAGTTGCAATAGCGGCCCCAAATGAAGTGAATGATGCCGGCGGTGCACAAGACAAGAATGGCATGCAATGAGAAATCTGCGACGGCCGCGAGAGTGCCGGTGGCGGCGGCGGTGAGCAGGAATATCGGAACCCCGATCGGAACCGTGATCGCCATGGCCTGGGCGACGGAGCCGGTCAGAACCCCGCGGCGCAGGCTCGCATTGTTGAAGGCGAAGGTGGCGGCGGACAGAAGCGCGAGAAAACCTCCAAGCACCTGTCCGCGTCCTCTGAAGTTCCGGCCGTGAGGCACCCGGGACGCCGGATGGCCGCTTTCCGGCGTAACGAACGCTCTATCGCGCGTTGAGAAACTGGAGCGGGCGAAGGGATTCGAACCCTCGACCCCGACCTTGGCAAGGTCGTGCTCTACCCCTGAGCTACACCCGCATCCTTGAGGCAAGGCAGCCCGGGCCTAAGCCCTGTCCGCCAAGGGCTCTATGCCAAAAGGACCGCGGCTTTGCAACCTGGGCCGGGCTATGCCTTATGGGCGCCTCACCCTGAGGAGCGCCCAAAGGGCGCGTCTCGAAGGGTCGAGGCGCAATCCCTCCTCATCCTTCGAGACGCCGCCTTCGGCGGCTCCTGAGAGTCTGACTCAAAATGATGCTAACCAAATCAATGTCTTGCAGATGCGGAAAGGAGCCTCGCCAGGCGAACCGAATTTCCCAAAGCCCGATAGCTTCTAGGTTTCCGAGGTCTTCGCCTTATGAACTCTCTCCGCGACCGGGTTCTGCAACCCATTGATATGACTCATTTTCATTTTCGGTCAGGCTCTCAGGATGAGGGCAGCTATTGAACCCATGCCCGCCAGTCCCAAAGACCTCTTCGCCTATCTCGACCGGCTCGGGATCAAGCACTCCACGGTGGAGCACCCGCCGCTATTTACCGTCGAACAATCGCAGGCACTGCGCGGCCAGATCCCCGGCGGGCACACCAAAAATCTGTTTCTCAAGGACAAGAAGGACGCGCTTTTCCTGGTGGTGGCGCTGGAAGACGCCAAGATCGATCTCAAGGGCCTGCACCGGCGCCTCGGCGCCAGCGGCCGCTTTTCCTTCGGCTCCGCCGATCTCTTGCGCGAGGTATGGGGCGTCCCGCCCGGCGCGGTGACGCCCTTCGGCGCGCTCAACGACACGGAAAGCCGCGTCACCGTCGTGCTTGATACGGCGATGATGCGTCACGAAATCCTCAACTATCATCCACTGGTCAATACCCGGACCACTTCGATCGCAGGGGCGGACCTGATAAAGTTCCTGGAAGCCACCGGCCACCCGCCCCGCATCACGGCGGTGGCCGAGCCGGGCGCAGAGCGATGACTTGATTGCATTCTTAGGCCCGGTCACCATCTAATCAGGCGGTTTGAGATTTTTCTGCGCCCTGGTGGCGCGGCTTGGAAGCGAGGACAAATGGCGCAAAACGGTGGGGCGGCCACGGCCGCCGACCCTGTGGTCACGGATACGACCACGCAAGGCTTCGTCAAGGACGTCATCGAGGAATCGCGGCGGCAGCCGGTCCTGGTCGATTTCTGGGCGCCCTGGTGCGGGCCCTGCCGCCAGCTCACGCCCATTCTGGAAAAGGTGGTCCGCGCCGCCAAAGGCAAGGTCAAGCTCGTCAAGATAAACATCGACGAGCATCCCGCCATCCCCGGCCAGATGGGTATCCAGTCAATCCCGGCGGTGATCGCTTTCGTCAACGGCCAGCCGGCCGACGGTTTCATGGGCGCGCTGCCGGAAAGCCAGGTGACCGGATTCATCGAGCGCCTGCTCAAGCAGCCGGTCGGGGCCGATGACAAGGATGCGTTGAAGGAAGCCGACGCTGCGCTGGCCGGCGGCGATGTCGCCGGCGCCGCCAGTCTCTACGCGCAGATTTTGGCCAAGGAGTCCGATAATGTCGCGGCGCTCGCCGGCCTCGTGCGCGTTTATGTGCAGACCGGAGCGATCGATCAGGCCAAGCAAACGCTGGCGCTGGTGCCGGAGGCAAAGCGCAATGATCTTGCCGTCGCGGCGGCGCGCGCCGCGCTGGAGCTTGCCGAACAGGCACGCGCGGTCGGTCCCATCGGCGAGCTTGAGCAAAAAATCGCGGCCAATCCGCTCGATCACCAGGCGCGTTTTGATCTTGCCGTCGCCCTGAACGCCAAGGGCCGGCGGCAGGAGGCGGCGGATCATCTGCTGGAGATCGTCAAGCGCGACCGCAAATGGAACGATGACGGCGCTCGTAAGCAACTGGTGCAGTTCTTCGAGGCCTGGGGTCCGGCCGATCCGGTGACCATCGAAGGACGCAAGCGGCTGTCGTCGATCTTGTTTGCGTGAGACATAATGCATGACCGTGGCGTCGGTCTTTGAATCTCTCGGCCTCATGCTGAGGAGCGCTCCAACGGGTCCGCGCAAAGCGCGGCCCGATGATAAACTCCGAGCGCGTCTCGAAGCATGGGGCCGCCCCATCCTTCGAGACGGCTGCTGCGCAGCCTCCTCAGGATGAGGACGGAGGAAATGCAATGCCGATGAACGCTGAGTATCGCGGGCCCATTGACCTTCCCCAGGTCATTGCGGTCTTTCCGTTGCCCGGCGCGCTGCTGCTGCCACGCGGGCAATTACCGCTCAACATCTTTGAGCCGCGTTATCTCGCCATGATCGACGACTCGCTGCGCGACGGTCACCGGCTGATCGGCATGATCCAGCCGGACCAGGCGCATCCGGGCAGCGAGGCAAAGCCCAGCCTCTACAAGGTCGGATGCGTCGGCCGCATCACGCAGATCGCGGAGACCGGCGACGGGCGCTATCTGCTGCAACTCACCGGCATCGCGCGATTTCATGTCGAGGAAGAGCTGCCGGTGGCGACGGCCTATCGGCAATGCCGCGTTTCCTACCAGCCTTTCATCGGCGATTTCACCGCGCGCAAGGGCGAGGAAAAGGTAGACCGCGAGGGACTGTTGAAGGCGCTGGCCGCGTTCCTTAAGGCCAACAATCTGAAGGCCGATTGGGACGGCATCGAGCAGGCTCCTAACGAGGCGCTGGTCAACGCGCTGGCAATGATGTCGCCCTATGGCCCGGCGGAAAAGCAGGCCCTGCTGGAAGCACCGGACCTGAAAACCCGCGCTGAAATTCTCGTCGCCTTGACCGAGATCGAGCTTGCCAAGACCGGCTCGTCGGACGACACCCCGCTGCAATGATACGGAGGAAGAGATGACTATGCCCACCGCCGACCGGCCGCCGAGCGCCATCGATCCCAAGCTGCTTGAAATCCTCGTCTGCCCGCTGACCAAGAGCACGCTTGAATACGACGCGGAAAAGCAGGAGCTGATCTCCCGCGCCGCCAAGCTCGCCTATCCGATCCGCGACGGCATCCCCATCATGCTGCCCGAGGAAGCCCGCAAGCTGGGTTGAGAGACCGCAAGCGAAGTGCTCTTACTTCTCCCTCTCCCACCCGAACTCGGGTTTACCCGAGTTCGGCATCAATAGTGCCGAAGTCGGATATATCCGACTTCGGGTGGGGAGAGGGTCGGGGTGAGGGGGTTCGGACCTATCCATAAGCTGTACGCCCTCACCCGGCGCACTACCGTGCGCCGACCTCTCCCCACGGGAGAGGTAAAAAAGGCCCCGGCGGCAGGCCGGGGCCATGAAGTAAGGGCAAGAACGGGGGTCTTGACCCGCGCGCATTCGAGCCGCGGTCGATGACAGTGGTGCGACATTTAGATGTAAATCCACACCCGAGCGGGGCTAAGCGATGCTGAAGATCTGGGGACGCAAGAATTCATCCAACGTGCAGAAGGTGATGTGGACCGTGGGCGAGTTGGGTCTCGCGCATGAGCATGTTGAGGTCGGCGGCGCTTTCGGCGGAAACCGCGAGCCATCCTATCTCGCCCTCAATCCCAATGGCCTGGTGCCCACGATCCAAGACGGCGATCTTGTGCTGTGGGAATCAAACGCAATCGTCCGCTATCTGTCGGGCAGATATGGCGCGGGCACGCTCGCGCCGTCCGACATTGCAACCCGGGCGCGCGCGGAGCAATGGATGGACTGGCAGCTTTCCACCGTCAATCCGTCGATGGTGACGACCTATTGGGGGCTGGTGCGCACGCCGCCGGAAAAGCGCGATCACGCCGCCATCGCCGCCGCGCAAGCGAAGTACACCGACGCAATGAAGATTCTCGATGCGCAGCTCGGCAAAACTCGTTTCCTGGCCGGGGATGCTTTCTGCATGGGCGACATCCCGGTGGCCATCATGGCGCACCGTTACCTGTTCCTGTTTCCAGATCATCCAGCGTTGCCTAATTTGGAGCGGTGGTACGCCTCGCTTTCCGGCCGGAAAGCGTTTCAGGATCACGTCGCCGCCGTGCCGATGACCTGAGCGCCACAAGCTTTGAATCGTGTCCCGGACAAGCGAGCGCAATACGCGAGCGCCGATCCGGGACCCAGGAATAAATTGAACGCAGCTGAAAGCTGCGTTGCCTTATGCTTTTGCGCTTCGCGATTCTTGCGCTGGGCCCCGGATCAGCGCTTCAGCGTGCTTCGCACGCCTCCGCTCGTCCGGGGCACGAACACTACAACGCCTCCCCGCGCAGCAGCCGCGGCACGTCGCCGACCAAGCCCGCGGCCTCACGGATGAAGAACTGCTTGAGCGCGGGCGCGCGGTCCACCAGGCCCATGCCGACGTCGCGCACCGCGCGCAGCAGGTCGGAGCGGTTGGAGAAAAGCCGGTTGAGGCCGTCGGTGGCAATTCCCATCGCCATGGTGTCGAACCGCCGCCAGCGCTGATAGCGCTCAAGCACGCCGGCGCCGCCGGGATCAAGGCCAAGCCGCGCGGCATCCGCAATCGCCTCGGCCAGCGCGGCGACGTCTCGCAACCCCATGTTGAGCCCCTGCCCGGCGATGGGATGGATCACGTGCGCGGCGTCGCCGACGAGCGCGATCCGCTCAGCGATGAAGGAGCGCGCCACCGCGAGCCCGAGCGGAAAAGCGCGGCGCGCGCCCTCCGCCTTGATCTCTCCGAGGTGCAAGCCGAAGCGCCGCTCCAGCTCCGCATGAAATTCATCATCCGGCAGCGCGATGATGCGCTCGGCTTCGCGCTTCTCTTCCGTCCACACCAGCGATGACCGGCGGCCCTTCAACGGCAGAATCGCGAAGGGTCCGGCGGGGAGAAAATGTTCTTCCGCGCGGCCGCCGTGATCGCGCTCATGGGTAACCGTGGTCACGATTCCGGATTGGCCGTAATCCCAGCCATGGGTAGCGATGCCAGCCTGTTCGCGGATCGCCGAACGCGCGCCGTCGGCGGCGGCCAGCAGGCGCGCGGAGACTTCTTCTCCATCACCTATACGCACGTTGATGCGATGAGAGACCCCCACCTCATTCCTCCCCCTTTCAGGGGGAGGATGACCGCGCGGCGACTTCTCCCTCCCCCTGGAAGGGGGAGGGTCGGGGTGGGGATCAGAAGTTGAATCAGCATAATCGAATTCAGTCACCGCTGATGCGCGCAACTCGACGCCGACCTCGCGCGCCTTCGCAACCAGCGCCGCCAGCAACAGTCCATTCTCGATCATATGCGCGAAGGGTTCTCCGTTCGCGATCTCGCCATCGAAGGACAGGAATGTCGGCCGCACCGCGTCTTCGAGGCGGCTGTCGGTGACCACCATGTCGAGGATCGGCTGCGCGTCGTCCGCCACGCGGTCCCATACGCCGATGCTCTGAAACAGCCGCCGGGCCGCAGCTGCGATGGCTGAGGCGCGGGTATCGGCGGGGTTTGGGCGCGCAAAGGCCGGATCGGCAACTGTCACTACAAAGCTTTCGCCCAGCCCCTGGCGCAGCGCGATCGCCAGCGCGAGGCCGGCAAAGCCGCCGCCTCCGATCAATACGTCGATTTGCTTGCTACGGCTGGGCGTCATTGTGTGTTCAGTATATGGTTATTCCCCAGCGCCGCGAAGCAGGCGCTCTGTGCCCCGTTTGCGAGCTCCCCATGTCCTCCGCCGTCCAGGACCTTCTCGACCTCCTCGATCTCGAGCAGTTGGAGGTGAACCTTTTTCGCGGCCGCTCGCCGGCGGTCACCTGGCAGCGCGTGTTCGGCGGCCAGGTGATCGGCCAGGCGCTGGTCGCCGCCTGCCGCACGGTGGAAGGCCGCCCGCCGCACTCGCTGCATGCCTATTTCCTGCTGCCGGGCGACCCCAAGGTCCCCATCATCTACGAGGTGGACCGCATCCGCGACGGCAAGAGCTTTTCCACCCGGCGGGTGATCGCGATCCAGCACGGCCATCCCATTTTCTCCATGGCGGCGTCGTTCCATGGCGACGAGGCGGGCTTCGAGCATCAGGCCAAGATGCCGGAAGTTCCGAAGCCCGAGGAATTGCCAAGCGAAGGGGAGCTCAGGGACCGCGTCATGCCCATGATGCCGGACCCAGTGCGCCGCTATTACGAGCGCGAGCGGCCGATCGAGCTGCGGCCGGTGGAATTCGAGCGCTACCTCGGCAAGAAATTCGAGGACGGGAAATTCCACGTCTGGATCCGCACCACCGGGCGGCTGCCCGACGATCCGGCGATTCATCAATGCGTGCTCGCCTATGCCAGCGACATGACGCTGCTCGATTCCGCGCTGATCCCGCATGGGCGCACGGTGTTCGAGAAAGAGATCATGGCCGCGAGCCTCGATCATGCTCTGTGGCTGCATCGCGCCTTCCGCGCCGACGAGTGGCTGCTCTATGCCCAGGACAGCCCCAATATGGGCGGCGGACGCGGCTTTTCCCGCGGCCTGATCTTCACCCGCGACGGCCGGCTGGTGGCTTCGGTGGCGCAGGAAGGCGTCGTGCGCCTGCGCCAGCCGGAGTCTTGATCTGCCCAGGGCCTGTGCGGCGCGCTATCAAATCAGGCATTCAGCTGCGAATAAATTAATCAGAATGCCGCTGTTTCAGGCATGGCCATAATGCGGCTCCAATCAGCTAATTGCTGAAAATTATAGTAATTACAGCAACATATACCTTTGACCGGGGCGCGGCATGAAGTTTGAAGAAAGGCTCTCAGCGTCGCCGGGACGCCGGGCCTGAACCTTCAAGGTTCTGTCGGCCAACGATATCTTTTTGCCCGGCGACAATAGGGAGTGCCGGTCATGAAGCTCGTGATTGCCATCATCAAACCTTTCAAGCTCGACGAAGTCCGCGACGCGCTCACCGCCATCGGCGTCCATGGGATGACGGTGACGGAGGTCAAAGGCTACGGCCGCCAGAAGGGCCACACCGAGATCTACCGCGGCGCCGAATATGCCGTGAATTTCCTGCCCAAGGTGCGGATCGAAGTCGCGATCCCCGACGAGCAGACCGACCGCGTGGTCGAGATCATCACCGCGGTCGCCAAGACCGGCCAGATTGGCGACGGCAAGATTTTCGTCACCGACATTTCGCACGCCGTCCGCATCCGCACGGGCGAAACAAATAACGACGCATTGTAAGCCTTTCAATCGATGCACAGGGGGAGACAGATAATGACGACACGGGCGTCACACGGCGGCCTTGCGATTTCATTCGCCATCGCCGTCATCGCATGTTTGGCCGCCTCGCCGGCCTTGGCGCAAGCGGCCAAGATCGACCCGGCCGACACGGCCTGGATGATTTCCGCGACAGGTTTGGTGTTGATGATGACCGTCCCCGGGCTCGCGCTCTTCTACGCGGGAATGGTGCGCAAGAAGAACGTGCTCGCCACCATGGCGCAAAGCTTCGCCGCGGTGATGCTCGGCTCCGTGCTTTGGCTCGCCGTAGGATATTCGCTCGCGTTTAGCGGCGACGGGCCCGTGATCGGCACGCTCAACCGCGTCTTTCTCCAGGGTGTCGGCATGGATACGGCGCATCCGGCCGCAGCCACCATCCCGGAAGCCCTGTTTATGATCTACCAGATGACCTTTGCCGTCATTACCGTCGCGCTGGTTGCCGGTTCTGTCGCCGACCGTATGCGTTTTTCGGCGTTTCTCTGGTTCGCGGCGGGATGGCTGCTGCTGGTTTACGTGCCGCTGGCGCATTGGGTATGGGGCGGCGGCTTCCTCGGCGCGGCCGGCTTGCTCGATTTTGCCGGCGGCACCGTAGTACATCTCAATGCCGGCGTAGCCGGCCTGGTCGCGGCGCTCATCCTCGGCCCGCGCAAGGGTTATGGCACCGACAATTTTGCGCCCTACGATCTGTCGCTGGCGGTGATCGGCACCGGCCTGTTGTGGGTCGGCTGGTTCGGCTTCAACGGCGGCTCGGCGCTGGGCGCCAATTCCCGCGCGGTCTTCGCCATGGTCGCCACCCATCTCGCCGCCTGTGCGGGTGCGCTCGCCTGGATGTTCCTAGAGTGGTGGACGCGCGGCAAGCCGTCGGTGCTGGGCATGATCTCCGGCGTCGTCGCGGGGTTGGGCACCATCACGCCTGCATCCGGCTTTGTGCTGCCCTGGCACGGCCTGGTCATCGGCCTGATCGCCGGCACGGTTTGCTTCTGGGCTTGCACCAAGCTCAAGCAGCAGCTCGGCTATGACGACTCGCTCGACGTCTTCGGCGTGCACGGCGTCGGCGGATTCACCGGCACCCTGTTGACCGGAGTCTTCGCGGCCGGCGCCATATCCGGCGGGCCGACCGGGCTTCTGGAAGGTAATCCGGGGCAGGTGCTGACTCAGGCCTATGGGGTCGCGGTCACCATCGTCTGGGCCGGCGTCGTGACCTGGGCGCTGCTCAAGGTGATCGACCTGTTCGTGCCGCTGCGCGTCAGCTCGCAGAATGAGGTCGAGGGTCTCGACATCAGCCAGCACGGCGAGGCGCTGCAATAGAAACCTCCCTTCCCCTGGAAGGGGGAGGTGAAAAGCCAAAGCACACTCGCTTTCTCAAAGTCCCTCGCGCCCGGCCGGCCCTCCCCGCCGGGCGCGATTATTTCTGCTCAATTCGCGGGCGGCGATTTGACCCCTGTTTTCCTCTGCATATTTTTTAAGCACACTTGATCCGCATTTGTGCGGGGCATAAGGAGCGGCGCGTCCCCAGGGACATTGCCTTTCCAGAATCACAAGTATTTACAAAAAGTTACCATCGCGACCGGCAACTGGCACGGGCTTTGATTAGGAGAGCGCGGCATTGCCCGCGGACCCAGTCTTCCGCGAGCCGAAGCTCAGCTGAGTTGCCTGGCTGCATCAGGCAGTACGAGCCCAGGGGGGGTTGCAACCCATGAAAATTGTCATGGCCATCATCAAGCCGTTCAAGCTCGACGAAGTCCGCGACGCGCTCACCGCCATCGGCGTGCACGGGATGACCGTCACCGAAGTAAAGGGATACGGGCGCCAGAAGGGCCACACCGAAATCTACCGTGGCGCCGAATACGCCGTGAGCTTCCTGCCGAAGCTCAAGATCGAAGTCGCTGTCGACACCGGCCAGGTTGACAAGGTCATCGAGGCCATCATCGCGGCCGCGAAGACCGGACAGATCGGCGACGGCAAAATCTTCGTCCTCGGCCTCGATCACGCCGTGCGCATCCGCACCGGCGAAACCGACGCCGCGGCCCTCTGATCCCGCGCCCATAAACGCATTGCGAACAGGAGTTCGACCATGACGCTCAAACTATTCACTCGCGCGGGACTTGCCGCTCTGGCTGTCGGTCTGCTCGCCGCAACCCCGGCCTTCGCGCAAGCCGCTGCCGCCCCCAAGCTCGATACCGGCGACACAGCTTGGATGCTCACCTCTACCGCACTCGTGCTGATGATGACCGTTCCCGGTCTCGCGTTGTTCTACGCCGGCATGGTGCGCAAGAAGAACGTGCTCGCGACCGGGATGCAAAGCTTCGCGGTTTGCTGCCTCGTCACCGTGCTCTGGATGATTGCCGGCTATTCGCTTGCTTTCGTCCCGAATCCGAGCGAGGCGGTGAACGCAGTCATCGGCAGCTTCAATAAGTTCTTCCTGGCAGGCATCAACAACGGCACCACCAACCCGCTCGCCGCGACCATTCCCGAGTGGGTCTTCATCACCTTCCAGATGACTTTCGCCATCATCACCCCGGCGCTCATCACCGGCGCCTTCGCCGAGCGCATGAAGTTCTCGGCCATGCTGTGGTTCATGGGTCTATGGCTGCTGTTCGTCTATGTGCCGATCGCGCATTGGGTGTGGGGCGGCGGTTTCCTCGGCGCCGCGGGCGTGCTCGACTTCGCCGGTGGCACCGTGGTGCACATCAATGCCGGCGTGGCCGGCTTGGTCGCAGCGCTCATCATCGGCCCGCGCAAGGGCTATGGCACCGCCAACCTTGCTCCGAATAACCTGGTCTACTCGCTGATCGGCGCCTCGCTGCTGTGGGTCGGCTGGTTCGGCTTCAATGCCGGCTCGGCGGTTGCCGCCAATGCGCTCGCCGGCGCGGCCATGATCAACACCCAGGTGGCGGCCGCGGCCGCGGCGCTGGCGTGGATGTTCTGCGAGTGGATCGTGATCAAGAAGCCGAGCTTGCTCGGCATCCTGTCCGGTGCGGTCGCCGGTCTTGTCGCCGTCACTCCGGCATCGGGCTTCGTCAATCCCACCGGCGCGCTCATCATCGGCATCCTCGCCGGCATCGGCTGCTATGTCGCCTCGGTGCATGTGAAGAAGGCGCTTGGTTACGACGACTCGCTCGATGCCTTCGGCGTGCACGGCGTCGGCGGCACCATCGGCGCCCTGCTGACTGGCGTGTTCGCCGATGCGGCCATCAACGAGCTGGGCAAGGACGCAAGCCTCGCCACGCAGTTCTATGGCGTGGCGGTCACGATCATCTACACGGCGGTCGCTTCGGCGGTCATCCTGCTCATCATCAAGATGGCGATCGGCCTGCGGCCGACGGCGCAGGAGGAAGAGGAGGGCCTCGACATCACCCAGCATGGGGAGACGGTGCCGTAAGGCGCTGCGCCCGCGCCATGTGAATTACGGTTTGGGGCGGCTACCCGGCGCCGCCCCTTGCCGTCGAGAGGCCCCGGTTCACGCCGGGGCCTCTTGCTTTTCCAGGACATTGATTGACATTCCAGGGCACTGGTGAACGGTGTTGCCACCAGGATCGCCCCACACATATATAAAGGCCTAACAATATTGGCCCGGACGGCCAACTTGACCGGCACTCGAAAATGTCTGCGGCCGAAAGCCAATGCATAAGGAAAATAGATTGATGCTCCAGGCTCCGACTTCACCGAAGCCGTTGGCGATGCTCTCGAAAGAGAGAGGACGCTTGCTCGAAATCATCAAACAAAAGTCGCTGCTTAAAGGACATTTCAAGCTCACCTCGGGCGCGTCGAGCAATTACTACCTTGACATGAAGCCGACGACGTTCGACCCGGAAGGTGCCTTCCTTGTCGCCGAGATCATCTACAGCATGCTGAAGGACGAGCATGATGTGGATGCGGTTGGCGGATTGGAGCTGGGAGCGGTTCCCATTGTTGCGGCCGTATGCGCGCGCAGCTGGCAGGATCGTCCCATCAATGGATTCGTGGTGCGGAAGGAAATGAAAAGCCACGGAACCGGCAAGCAGATCGAAGGAAATTTCAAACCGGAAGCCACCGTCGTGCTGTTCGACGACGTCACGACCAAGGGCGGCTCGGTCTTGCAAGCGGTCCGCGCGGTGCGTGAGCGGGGAGCTACCGTCAAGAAAATCATCACCATTGTTGATCGTCTCGAAGGAGCCGGTGAAAACCTTCAGAAAGAAGGTCTCGCGCTTGAGCCGATCTATACGACCCGGGACCTGCTCGGCTGAGCGCTTGAGCCTGCTGGCCTGCGCCAACGGCCGCAGTAGATGGGGTTCCGGACGCACCCCCCCGCGCAGCCCGATGGTTAATCGGGTCTTAACCCCGCCGTCTTAGGGTGGCTGTTCGCGGCCGGGGCCCTGTTCCAGTGTTCGTGTCCATGACCAAGACGGAAATGTCTGCTTCCCCCGTCAGCGGGGCTCCCGACGCACGCTCGCCGTTTGCGCGGCTCAATGAACTTTTGGCCGATGTGAAGCCGGGCAAGCCGCCCATCGCCCTGTCGGTAGGCGAGCCGCAGCACCCGGTCCCAAGCTTTGTCGGTCCCGTGCTTGCCGCGCATATTGCCGACTTCGGCCGCTATCCGGCCAACAAAGGCATCGAGCCCTTGCTGAACGCCGTCGCGGCCTGGCTTGGAAAGCGCTTCAAGCTCACGCGCCCGATCGATGCGCAAAGCGAAGTCCTGGTGCTCAATGGCACCCGCGAGGGCTTGTTTCTCGCCGCCGTCGCCGCCAAGCGCTGGGTCGGCAAGCGCAGCGGGCGGCCGGCGATTCTGATCCCCAATCCTTTTTATGCAGCCTATTCCGCCGGCGCCCTGGCGGCGGATTGCGAGCCGGTGTATTTGCCCGCCACCCGAGAGACCGGCTTCCTTCCTAACCTCGATGCGCTCTCCGACGATCTGCTCGCGCGCACGGTTGCCTTTTACATCGCCTCGCCGTCCAACCCGCAGGGTGCGGTTGCCAACGCCAAATATCTTGCGCGCCTCTGCGCGCTGGCGCGGCGCTTCGGTTTCCTGGTGTTCGCCGACGAATGCTATTGCGAGATCTACGGCGATCGCCCGCCGCCCGGCATGCTGGAAGCCGCGGGGCCGGACTTCGCCCACGTTGTCGTGTTTCATTCGCTGTCGAAGCGTTCGAACCTGCCCGGCCTGCGCGTGGGCTTCGCCGCCGGCGACCGGCGTTTTCTCGCGCGCTTTCTCGAATTGCGCAATGTGGCGGCGCCGCAGGTTCCGGTCCCCGCGCAGCATGTAGCCATCGCCGCCTACGGCGATGAAGCGCATGTGCGCGAGAACCGGCGCCTCTACATCGAAAAATTCGATCTCGCCGATCAGATCATTGGCAATCGATATGGTCACCAGCGCCCGGCCGGCGGCTTCTTTCTCTGGCTCGACGTCTCCGCCCGGGGCGGCGACGAAGCGGTCGCCATGAAGCTGTGGCGCGAAGCGGGGCTGCGGGTGCTTCCCGGCCGCTATCTCGCGCGCGATCAGTCGGACGGGAAAAATCCCGGCGCGGGCTATATCCGCGTCGCCATGGTGCACGACAACAAGACCACGGCCGAGGCGCTGCACCGCCTCGTGGCCGTGCTCGGCTGACGGGGAGCGAACATGTCGGTCATTGAGCGCGGCCTTGATACTCTCGCCATCCTCTCCGATCATTTCCATGACGCCGTGCGGCGGCGCCTGCGCGAGTTCGCCGGGATGCTGCTCATCATGCTGGCTTTCACCGGCGCGACCGCGCTCGCGACCTGGTCGGTGCAGGACCCGAGTCTCAGTCACGCCACCAATGTGCCGGTGCACAATCTGGTGGGCGCGCCTGGCGCCATCGCCGCCGATCTTTTGATGCAGCTTCTCGGGCTGGCTTCCGTGGTCTTCGTGCTGCTGATCGCCATTCTCGGCTGGCGGCTGCTCACCCATCGGCCGCTCTATCGCGAACGCTGGCGCATGCTGCTGTGGATCGCCGCCGCGGTTTTCGCCGCCGGATTTGTCTCCTGCCTGCCGCGCACCGCCACCTGGCCGCTGCCGGCCGGTTTGGGCGGCGTCATCGGCGACGCCGTGTTGTTGTTGCCCATCGCCCTGGTCGGCTCGCTGTCGGGCATGACGCGTCTCGCGGTTGCCGCCGTGATGGGAATGCTGGCGCTTTTTGTCTTTGCCGCCGCCACGGGCGTGATCTGGCGCGACCCCGGCGCGGCGGAGGAAGATGAAGGGGAAGGCGGCCGCGCGCAATATCTGGACGACGAGGAGCGCGCGTCGATTTCGCTCGGCTGGCTCGTGCACGCTCTGCTGAGCCTCAAAGCGCGGCTGCGGCTTCTCTTCACCAGGCCCGCCGTACCGGCCGTTCGCCCTGGCGCGGCATGGGACCAGGGCCGTCTCGAGCCGCGTTTTAGCGACACAGACGACGCGGAATTCGAGGCGGACGAGCTGGACGATGAAAGTGAGGAGCCCGCGCCGCGCCGGCGTGCGCGCCGCGCCGCGCGCCCGGCCCCGCGCAGAGGCTCGGGCGGCTACGTGCTTCCTTCCCTCAATCTCCTCAGTACGCCGCGCGCCTCCGAACGCTCAACGCTGAGCAGCAGCGAGATCGAGGAAAACGGCCGCATGCTGGAAAGCGTGTTGGGCGATTTCGGCGTGCGCGGCGAGATCATCAATGCGCGCCCCGGCCCGGTGGTGACGCTCTACGAACTGGAGCCGGCGCCCGGCATCAAGTCGTCCCGCGTCATCGGCCTGTCCGACGACATCGCCCGCTCCATGAGCAAATTGTCCGCGCGCGTCGCGGTGGTGCCCGGCCGCAACGCCATCGGCATCGAGCTGCCCAATCCGACGCGCGAGAAGGTCTATCTGCGCGAGCTGCTCGATGACAACGATTACGCCGACACCACCGCCAAGCTGCCGCTTTGCCTCGGCAAGACCATCGGCGGCGAGTCGGTCATCGTCGATCTCACGCGCATGCCGCATCTGTTGATCGCCGGCACCACCGGCTCCGGAAAATCCGTCGCCATCAACACCATGATCCTGAGCCTGGTCTACCGCTTCAAGCCCGACCAGTGCCGGCTGATCATGGTCGATCCGAAAATGCTCGAGCTCTCCGTCTACGACGGCATCCCGCATCTGCTCACGCCCGTCGTCACCGACCCGAAGAAAGCGATCGTCGCACTGAAATGGGCCGTGCGCGAGATGGAGGAACGCTACAAGAAGATGTCCAAGCTCGGCGTGCGCAACATCGACGGCTACAATGCGCGGCTTGCCGAGGCGCGGAGCAAAGGCGAGACGCTGACCCGCACCGTGCATACCGGCTACGACAAGGAATCCGGCGAAGCAATCTACGAGAAGGAAGAATTGGAGCTGGAGCCCCTGCCCTATCTCGTCGTCATTGTTGACGAGATGGCGGACCTGATGATGGTCGCCGGCAAGGACATCGAAGGCGCGATCCAGCGCTTGGCGCAGATGGCGCGCGCCGCCGGCATCCATGTCATCCTGGCAACGCAGCGGCCGTCCGTGGACGTCATCACCGGCACCATCAAGGCGAATTTTCCCACCCGCATTTCTTTCCAGGTTACGTCGAAGATCGACAGCCGCACGATTCTCGGCGAGCAGGGCGCCGAGCAGCTGCTCGGCCAGGGCGACATGCTCTACATGGCCGGCGGCGGACGCATCAGCCGCGTGCATGGCCCCTTCGTCTCCGACGAAGAAGTCGAGAAGGTCGTCCGCCATCTGAAATCGCAGGGCGTGCCGCAATATCTGGAAGCCGTTACCGCCGAGGACGAGATGGGCGAGGACGGCGCGGTGTTCGACTCAACCGGCATGGGCGCGGGCGACGGCATCGACCTCTATCAGCAGGCGGTGCAGATCGTGACCCGCGACCGTAAGGCGTCCACCAGCTATATCCAGCGCCGCTTGCAGATCGGCTATAACCGCGCCGCCTCCATCATGGAGCGGATGGAGCTGGAGGGCGTGGTCGGCCAGGCCAATCACGCGGGAAAACGCGAGATCCTGGTGGACGAGCCCTATTGAGTGCCTACCTATTGAGTACCTATTGAGTAATGGGCATCAGCGCATTAGGTCGACAAAATTGCCAAGTGAGCCGCGAAATCGCCACAGGCGGCCGTTAGCAGAATGAGACGAGGCGCGAATTGGAGCGGAATATGGCGGGGCGGAGCCTGGCGGTTTTTCTTGGGACACTGATCTGGCTGTCGCTCGCGGCGCCCGCGCTTGCGCAGTTTTGGCCGTGGTCGCAGCCGGCCACACCCACACCGCCGTCGCAGTTCTGGCCGTGGTCGCAGCCGGCCACGCCGGCACCCCCGGCGCAGACTCTGCTTCCGCCGCAGACCTTGCCGCCGCCTGAGTCGCCACCGCTGGCCCAAGCAGCGCCGCGGCTGGTGCCGCTCCCGAGGCCCGCTCCGCTGCCGAAGACCGGCTTGCCGCCTTCAGGAGCGCCTCAGCAATCGGCGGGAGTACCCCCGCCGCCGGCTAATGTGCCCGCCCGCCAGTCAGCCGTTGCCGCAACCGCATCACCTGGCAAGACGCTGGCCCTGGATGAGAACCAAAAAGAGCTGGTCAACCGGATTAGCTTGTATCTCTCCAGCATTCAGACCTTGATCGGCGATTTCGTCCAGGTCGGTCCCGACCGCAGCAAGGCCGAAGGCCAATTCTATATCCGGAAGCCCGGCCGCGTGCGCTTTGAATACAATCCGCCGAGCCCCATCGACATCACGTCCGACGGGCGGCTGGTTTCGGTGCGCAACCGCAATCTCGACACCGAGGACCTGTTTCCGCTGTCGCAGACGCCTTTGCGCTTCCTGCTGTCCGAGCGGATCGATTTGCTGCGCGCGACCAATGTCGTCGGTGTCTATTTGGACAACGTATTTGCCACTGTCGTCATCGAAGAGCGGCAGCCGCTCATCGGCACCAGTCGCCTGATGATGATGTTCGACGCCAAGGACTTGCAGCTCAAGCAATGGACCGTGACCGACGCACAGGGCTATGACACCACGGTGGCGGTCTATAATCTGGACACCGAGACGAAACCGGACCCCGCTATTTTCACCATCAACACAGCCAAGCGGGAAAATTAGCCGGTTCGTTTTCGCCGCTCAGCGGCGCGCGTCGTTGTCGCCTGCACACTTCATCCGAGATGGCTCTCCTCTCCTAGTTTCATGCAGCTCACGATTACGACCTGGAACGTCAACTCGGTGCGCTTTCGCATCGACCTTGTCGCGCGCTTCATCAAGGCGGCCCGCCCGGACATCCTTTGCCTGCAAGAGACCAAATGCCCAGATGACAAATTTCCGCTCAAGCGCTTCAAGCGGCTTGGCTACACGCATGTCGCGCTGAACGGCCAGAAGGGCTATCACGGCGTCGTCGTGCTCTCGCGCCTGCCGTTCGAATCTTTCGACATCCGGAATTTCTGCGGCAAGACCGACTGCCGCCATATCTCTGCCGTGCTGGGCGAGCGCGCCGGGCTGCGCGATCCGGTGACGCTGCATAATTTCTACGTACCCGCGGGCGGCGACATCCCTGATCCCAAGCTCAATCCAAAATTCGCGCACAAGCTCTCCTTCCTCGACGAGCTGCGCGACTGCGCAAGCTTGCGCTGCGATGGCAAGAGCCGCGCGATTCTCGTCGGCGATCTCAACGTGGCGCCGCTCGAGCATGACGTCTGGAGCCACAAGCAGATGCTGCGCGTGGTCTCGCATACACCCGTGGAATGCGAAAAACTCGTCGCCTTGCAGCAGGCTGGCAATTGGCTCGACGCCATGCGCCATTTCGTGCCGGAGCCGGCCAAGCTTTATACTTGGTGGAGCTATCGCGCGCCTGACTGGAAGACTGCCGACAAGGGCCGCCGCCTCGATCATGTCTGGGTCGCGCCCGCGCTCGCCGATAACCTGCGCGGCATCAAGATTTCCAGGGAATCGCGCGGCTGGGCGCAACCCTCCGACCATGTGCCGGTGACGCTGACGATTGAGGTGTGATTCTCGTTGTCATCCCGGACGGCCCGAAGGGACGATCCGGGACCCATCAATTTGAAGGCGCTTGGGTCCCGGCTCTCGCGCGTCGCGCTCGGCCGGGATGACAAAACAGCGGCGTAGCCCGGATGAGCGCCAGCGAAATCCGGGACACGGTTTTGCGACGGGTTACCAGCGCAATTCCATTTCTGGCGGGCGGAACAGACGATCCCGGATTGCGCTTCGCTCCATCCGGGCTACGCGACACGGGGCGCAATCTACTTCTCCTTCCCCTCCATCCCCACCCGCACGTTTTCCAGCTCGCGGGTCCAGTTATCCGTCCGCGCCGCCAGGGCGTCGCGCAGGCGCCGCGCGGTTTCCGGATAGCCTTCGAGCATTTTGAGAAACAGCCCGCGCGAAATGCGGATCACCGTCGAAGGCTCCAAGGCCGTCGCCGTGGCCGGCCGCGTGGTCGGCGTAATCATGGCGAGCTCGCCCAAGAGCGTGCCGCGCCCGGCGACCACTTCCTCGGCCTCGCCCTCGGCCCTTTCCGGCTGCAGCCCGAACGAGCCTTCCTGGATCACGTAGCCTGAATCCGCCTGGTCGCCGGCGTAGAACAGAACTTCCCCGCCATGCACGAAGCGGCTCTCCGCGCCAATGGCGATAATCCGCAGCGCGCCGCGGCCGAGCAGATTAAGCGTCGGCACTTTTTCGAAGAACGCGATGTCGTCGTCGATGGTCATGCGCTGGCCGGCATCACGGCACCAGCTTATAGCCGCCGGCTTCGGTCACCAGGATGGCCGGATTCGCCGCATCCTGCTCGACCTTCTGGCGCAGCCGGTATATGTGCGTCTCCAGCGTATGGGTGGTCACGCCGGAATTATAGCCCCACACTTCCTGCAACAGAGTCTCGCGCGACACCGGCTCCTGGCCGGCGCGATAGAGGAAGCGCAGGATGGCGGTTTCCTTCTCCGTCAGGCGGATTTTCTGCCCCTTGGCGTTGACGAGCGCCTTGGAGCTTGGGCGGAAGCTATAAGGACCGATGGCAAAGACCGCGTCCTCGCTGGCGTCGTGCTGGCGCAATTGCGCGCGGATGCGCGCCAGCAGCACGGCGAAGCGAAAAGGCTTTGTCACATAATCGTTGGCGCCGGATTCAAGTCCGAGGATCGTGTCGGAGTCGGTATCGTGCCCCGTCAGCATGATAACCGGCGCCTTGAATCCATCCTTGCGCAGGATGCGCACGGCTTCGCGCCCGTCGATGTCCGGCAGCCCGATATCCATGATGACCATGTCGATCTGGCCCGACTTCGCGGCTTCTATCGCCTGAGCGCCGTTCTTCACCGCGCTCGGCTCGAATTCGTCGTGCAACGCCAGTTGCTCGACCAGCATTTCGAGCAAATCGGGGTCATCGTCCACGATCAGAATTTTGCGGGCATTCGCCATCGATCACGACCCGAGCCAGGGCCCCCCCAAAATCCAATAGCGCGGCAACACGTTTACAGTGAAATTCGTGGGTGCAAATTTCGGCGACACCGGAGGTGACGCGGCGCTTGCGAAGCTTTCTCAAGTAGAAACATTCGGCGACAAAAGGGCAAGTGGGAACTAGTGTCCCGAATCCGAAGTTCGCACACACCGTGCTGCGAACGCTCTTGCGAACTTCGGATTCAAAGGGACACTAGAAATCATAGCGTTGCTCGTGTGGCTTTGGTTCAGAAGTTCCCTCCCGGACCCGGCCGCAAGGAAGGGGGAACTTCTGAACCGCCACGCTAGTATTTAGTCCTCCGGGCGAGGCATTGCTGCAATTATCGGCACAGGTCATGCGAAGAATCTCCTACGGCACCATTTATGTCCGCCCGCGCCCCGGGCTTCCCGCGCGCGGCTGGCTCATTGCTGGAGCAAGCCACGTGCCGGTCGCTCTTGGCCGGTCCGGCATTCGCGCCAACAAGCGCGAAGGCGACGGCGGAACCCCGCGCGGCCGGTTCAAGTTCCGGCGTCTATGGTGGCGGGCCGACCGCGCACCGCGTCCGCGAACTCTCCTTCCCGTGCGCCCGATCGCGCCGAATGACGGCTGGTGTGAGAACCCCAGTGACCGCCGATATAATCATCCGGTTCTCGTGCCGGAAGGCGCGCCCGGCGACCGCCTCTGGCGGGCCGACCATCTCTATGATTTCATCATCGAGATCGACCACAATACCCGCCCCCGCGTGGCCGGGCGCGGCAGCGCCGTCTTCATCCATGTGGCGCGGCCGGGATTTAAGCCCACGGCCGGCTGCGTCGCGCTGGAGATGGGCCGCCTCCGCCGCCTGCTGGAGCGGGTCGGGCCCAAGACACGAATCGTGATTCAGTAAAATCAACATTGTCATCCCGGCCGAGTACGAAGCACGAGAGCCGGGACCCATGTTTCCCGGCCCTTGGGTCCCGGATCGGCCCTTCGGGCCGTCCGGGATGACAAAAAGGGTTCATTTCCCCCGCTCCCCAAAAATCGCACTGCCAACCCGCACATGGGTCGCGCCGAATTCCACCGCCAAGGCGAAGTCGGCGCTCATGCCCATGGACAGAAGCCTCAGCCCGTTGCGCTTTGCGATCTTCGCAAGCAGCGCGAAATGCGGCGCCGGGGCTTCGTCGATTGGCGGGATGCACATGAGGCCGGAAATCTCGAGCCCATAATCTTCCCGGCAGCGTTGCAGGAAGGCGTCCGCATCTTCCGGCAGCACGCCGGCCTTTTGCGGCTCCGCGCCGGTATTGACCTGCACGAACAACAGCGGGCGCCGGCCTTGCTGGGCGATTTCCTTGGCTAGAGCTTCACAGACGCTCGGCCGGTCCACGGTGTGAATCGCATCGAACAGCGCCACCGCCTCCTTGGCCTTGTTCGATTGCAGCGGCCCGATGAGATGCAGTTCGATCCCCGGGTGCTTGGCTTTCAGCTCCGGCCATTTGGCCTTGGCCTCCTGCACCCGGTTTTCGCCGAACACCCGCTGTCCGGCCGCGATCAGGGGCTCGATCGCCTCCGGCCCGAAGGTTTTGGAAACCGCAACCATCGTCACCGGCTCGGCGGCCACTGCAACTTTGCGGGCATGCTCGATCTTGTCCCGCACTGCCGCAATTTTCCTAGCAGAATCAATGGGATCTGGCATCGCTGCGGCCGGCCTGATTTTTCGAGGATGCGTAAAACTTTAACAACGGAGCCAAAAGCGTCTTCACCCCTGTCCGCTATCATCCGTGTGGGTCGGGGATACCATGTCGACGCTAGAGTCCCACAAAACAAAGCCGCGCAACAAGCCGCTCCTCGGCATCCGCGCGCGTTTGATGCTGCTGGCCCTGCTGGCGGTGGCGCCGCTGATGTTCGACCGCGTGCGCGTGCTGGAAGCGAGCCGCAGCGAGCGCATCGAGATCGCGTCCAGCGAAGTGATGGATCTCGCGCGGCATGGCGCCGAAGCACAGAATGAGATGGTGGTCACGCTGCGCGCGTTGCTTCAAGTGACAGCTCGGGCCTATGTGTCGGCGTCAGCGACGGCGGGGAGCGCGGATGCTTGCGCCGCGCTTGATGCGGGCTTTGTCAAGGACATCCCCTGGATCAACAGCCTTTCCGCGATATCGGCTAACGGAACGATTTTGTGTTCTACCGAGCTCAAGGCGATCGGCATGAACATTTCCGACCGTACCTATTTCCGCGACGCCGTCCATTCCGGCAAATTTGTTATCAGCGACTACCTCGTCGGCCGCGCGACTGGCGGACCGATCATCATCGCTGCTTTTCCGGCTGCAATGAAAAACGGAGAAAGCGTCGTCATTATCGCCACCGTAAATCTGGACTGGATGGCCGGTGTTGCGTCCCAAATTGGCCGGCACCCGGGGACCGTGGTCAACTTGATCGACGGCAATGGCGTGGTGCTGGCGCGCCACCCGGGTCCGGAGATCGCCGTGGGGCAGCGCATGTCAAACCATCCGCTGGTTTCGGCCATGCTCACGCAGCGTGAGGGGTTCATCACCACGGAAGGCTTCGACGGCACACGCCGCATCTTCGCCTATGTCCCGCTCCCCTGGACCAACGCACGTCTCTCCGTGGGCCTCAGCGAGGCGGAAATTTTCAGCCGCATCGACCGCATGATCTATATCGCCTATGGGCAGCTTGCCTTTTTCGGCTTACTCACGCTGCTCGGCGCCTGGCTGGCCGGTGAAAAATTGATCGTCGCGCCGACCCGCGCGCTTGCGCGCAGGGCAGCGCGGTTCGGCCGCGGTGATTTTGATACCCCGCTCAAGCCCCGTAGCTGGATGCCGGAATTCCAATCGCTGGCGGAAGCGCTCGACGACATGGCGCACAAGCTCGCCGAGCGCGAGCGTGAGCTGCGCAATGCCAACCATCACCTGACCGAATTGGCGACCAGCGACGGCTTGTCCGGTCTCGCCAACCGCCGCGGCTTCGATGCGCGGCTGGAAGCCGAATGGCAGCTCGCGGCGGAGCTGAAGCGTCCGATCAGCCTGCTGATGATCGACGTCGATCTCTTCAAGCTGTTCAACGACCGCTATGGCCATCTCGAAGGCGACCATTGCCTGCGCGGCGTCGGCGAAGCGCTGGCGAAGATTTCCAAGGGCGAGGCCGATTTCGCCGCGCGCTATGGCGGCGAGGAATTTGCGGTGCTGCTGCCCGGAGCGAGCCTGGACAAGGCGGCGGAGATCGCGGAGCGGCTGCGGCGCACGGTGGAGAGCCTGAGCTTTGCCAATGCGGGATCGCCCTGGGGCTATGTCACCATCAGCGTGGGCGTGGCTTCTTTTATTCCGGACGAAAAGGATAGCGCGGAAAAGCTGGTCGAGGCGGCCGACGCCGGCCTCTATGCCGCCAAGCGGCGCGGCCGCAACACGGTCGTCGTCCATGCTCCGGTGGTGCTGTCGGAGGCGTGCTAGTCCCGCCACGTCATTGCTGCGCTTATTCTACGTCATCGCCGGGCTTGCTCGCCTCGCTTGCGCTTCGGCGCAGCGGGACCCGGCGATCCATTTTCACCTCTTCCGGCGGGCGGAGCGCCTGATTTGACGCCGGGCCATTCTGGCTATAATCTGGCCAGAATGCCTTTCGCCATCGTCTTGGCCCCCGAGGCTGTCAAAGACCTCAAGCAGCTGAAGGCGAATATTCGGTCCGCCGTGCGGGCGGCGATCGAAAGGCATTTGCGGCACGAACCGCGAAAGACGAGCCGCAGCCGCATCAAGCGGCTTCGCGGCCTCGCTCGCCCGCAATACCGGCTTCGCGTCGGCGAGGTTCGGGTGTTCTATGACGTTTCGAACTCGACCGTCGAAATTCTGGCGATCGTGACTAAATCGGAGAGCGAGTCATGGCTGGCCTAATTCGCAAGTCGCGCGTGAAAGAGGTTCCGCTGTCCGAGGTGAAGGATGACCTCTCGCATCTGCTGCGCGAGGCGGAGAAGCGGGATATTGTCATCACCCGCCACGGCAAGCCGGCGGGCGTGCTGATCGGTTTCGAGTCGGAAGATGACTGGTTCGAATACCGGCTGGAGAATGATCCGCGTTTTCTTCGCCGGATTGAACGCGCGCGCAAGAGCCTGCGCGCCGGCCGCGGCGTGCGGCTGGAGGATGTGGGGTAGGGTTGTCGCCTACCGCTGAACGAGGTGAAGCATGCTGCCCATGAAGAACCCCGCCCATCCGGGAGAGCTGATCGGCGAAACGCTCGACGAGCTTGGCGTGTCGGTCACCGAAGCGGCGAAGGTGCTGGGCATCACGCGCCAGCAGCTGCACAACCTGATTTCCGGCCGCAGCGGCGTGACCGCCGAGATGGCCGTGCGGCTGAAAAGGCGCTCGGCAGCACTGCCGACACCTGGCTGCGCATGCAGGTGAACTATGACCTCGCGCAGATCAGGGGGCGCACGGGATCGATCAAAGTCAAGCGCATCCAGGCGAAGGTGGCGTAGAGCATAATCCAGCGATGTGGAATCGAGAGTGCCGCGAGTCCGCTTCACCTCTCCCGTGGGGAGAGGGAGCGCGCGGCATGTTCCTCGGCCTGTGGCGGCTGACCGGCCAGGGCGGATCGACCATCAGCCCCATTCTCTTCGCCGTGATCGCGGAAGCCGTGAACTACGGCTCGTCCTTCCTGTTCGTCGCGGCATCGGCCGCGGTGGTGGCGTTTCTGCTTATCTTTTATGTGCCGGAGACAAGGACCAAGGGGTGAGGGCGGGCCAAGCCGCACATTTTTGGATGCAGTTCCACGTTGACGCTCGTGGGCGGCCCTGAGACCATCCACTCATGGGCTTCGAGATTCTCGGCCAGATTTCGGACGTCGAGACGTTCGCCACAGGATCGGGAATCCGCGAAATCGCGCGTTTGCGGAGGGTCTATGGGCGTGGTCGCTGGCGCAAACGTAAGGGTCTTGCGCGCGTCCGATTAGCCGATGGCACTATCCACATGGCTGAAGTACACTGGTATGAAGCAACCGGAATCGGGCGCAAAGAATTTAAGATCAAGCACCTGCTTTGAAACGCAACACTATGGCAAAGATTCCATCAAAACAGTTCGTCGTGTGCATCGACAATGAGGGCTTCACGGCATCGCTGGAGAAGCGAAAGATATATGTGGCGCTGACCGACCGGACTGCCGAGAAGCATGGCATGCTCCGGATCATCGACGAATCCGGGGACGACTATCTCTATCCAAAGACGTTCTTTCGCGCGATCGCCTTGCCGCAGTCGGTGAAGAAGGCTGTGCTGGACGCGGCGTGACGAGCGGTTGACCATGCGCGGGCTTTCGTGTTCCTAGTCCGCCGCCGCTAACCACCTGAAACAGCTACGATTCAATGGCCATCGACCGCTACAACGCCCGCGAGGCTGGGCGGCCGTCGGTAGTACAGAACAAGCCCGTGTGATATAAATCGATTATGACAAAAGATCAGGTGAAGGAAATTCTGAATCGCGTGCTGACCTGGCCGCCGGAGCGGCAGGCGGAGGTAGCGGAAGTCGTGACGCTCATGGAAGCGCAGGACCAAAGCACGTTACGGCTCACCGATGAACAAGCCGCTGAAGTCCGTCGTCGGCTGGCGAATCCAAACGCGAAAAGAATACCCGCGGAAGAAGTCTTCAAGCGCTTCCGTCCCTCCCGCGCATGAGGGTCACGTTCGATCCCGCCGCGAGCGATGAACTCGATCGTGTCTTCGAATGGATTGCCAAGGACAACCGTCGTGCAGCGTATGAACTGATCGCCCGCATCGAGGCAAAGGTCAGTCAGCTCGCAACACCGGAACTCACATACATGGGGCGGCCCGGCCTGATTGAAGGCACGCGCGAGCTGCTCGAATGGCCGTACATCATCGTCTACAAGGTGCACGAAGATTTGGCGGAAATCGCGATCGTTTCCGTCGTGCACGGCGCACAGGATCGCGAGAAAGAGTAGCGAGTGTAACCCGGAGTTGGGTCAGGGCTTGAGATAGCCTTTCTTGCAGAGCCCCTCTGCCGAGGGCGTTCATCCCTGGGACCCCCACAGCACAAACAGCAAAGCAGTTTGCGTCCACCATGGCGCCCGAGTCGGCCGTCAAGAAGATCAAGAAGTTCAAGAGCGCGCGGAACGATGACCGTCATCAAAACCGCCGTTGTGGAGATACGCCATAAAAACAAGCGATTAGCCGCAGCCGTACCAATTTGGGTCTGAAAGCTTGCAGGCGTACCATTTTGGGTCTATAAGAAGTCATGCCTCGACCCCGCAACGATCCGGCCGATCTATTCAGCTACTTGGAACTCGCCATCGGAAGCGACATGACGAAGCGTGACATACAGCACCTCATGGAATCCAAAGAGCAGTTTGTCCCGCCCGGCCGCGGCATTCGGGCCTTGAAAAGAGCAGCCGAGATAGGCGCGTTCAGAGCGACGGGCCTGACCCTGTTCACCTCTGCTCGGCTTGCCAAAACGATCCTCGATGAATTCAACCAGTATGATGGTGAGGCTCCGAGCGGATTGAATTTCCTGGCACGAAATCTTTCTCGCGAGGCAATCAAACTACTTCCGCCGCAGGCCGAACAGACTAATGACTATCACTACCACTATGCTCTTATTCGGCATCCAGACAGCTATCCTAAAGGCAAAACTTTGGGGTCGGATGCGATAATCGAGATCGTCGACTTCAGGCTCATCTTCATCAGCAGCCGCCAATTCCCAAAGCCGAGCCTTGTAGGATGGATCGAGGGTTTGGGCCGTGGCGAGGACGCGCGGATCGTTCATGTCGCTGAAAAACTCGGCCTCATAGACGACCAGGAAAATCCCGGATGGCGCGCCGTCTCCGCTCAGCTTGAGAATGACGCGCTGCGTGACCGTGAGAACGCGATCGCAAGGACCACCATCAATGTGTCGCTAGCGATTCGCAGCGCGCTGGATCGTATCGCGGAGCATCGAGCGAGCAAGTCGCGAAATCTCGCCGTGGATGCACAATCAAACATACACGCCAAATGAGTCCGATCACAGGCACCAGCGCGATCGGCAAGGCATTCACGCCGAACCGGCAATCATCTTCCCTTTTGGAGAAATCGCGAATGGCGTGCTGGCGCTGCTTTGGGCGATCGAAGAGTCGCCGGCATGACTTCCGCCGGCGCGGCCGGTGGCCGACTAATTACACCGGGGGCCGTCCGTGGCTAGCAATCGAGACCGGCTGAGCTTCAGAGTGTTCCGACTGATCGAAGGCGAAGCAGAAGGCCGCTTCGCTATCATGGCACTTGTTATTATTGCTCTGGCCGTTCTGTGGTGGATGACCATGCGCTTCCTGTGAACCCACATGCCTCGGTGTTTATGTGGCAAGCGTAGCCCGGATAGAGCGTCAGCGAAATCCGGGCTACAGGCGCTGCACCTCACGATTTGGAGACATACCCCCTTTTGCGCAGATAATCCGCGAGCAGTTTTTCGATCAACGAGGTGAGGGAACGACGATCGTCGGCCGCAGCTTTTTCCGCAGCCTCCTTCAATGAAGGTTGCAGCCGCAGATTCACTTGGGCGCTTTTCGTCTCCTTCGGCAATGTATATAATTCCGCTTTACATAGTCCCAAATCGAGTGTATAGAGAGTCGCTACATGCAGCAAGCGGCCCGACGAGGTGCTGAAACGCCGCCGCCGGACCTGACCCAAGCCACGGAGGTCCCATGGCCCAACAAGAGCGGCTCGAATGGAACGTCACGATTTGGAGACGTATCCCCTTTTGCGAAGATAATCGGCGAGGAGTTTTTCGATCAACGAGGTGAGGGAGCGCTGGTCGTCGGCCGCTGCTTTTTCAGATAGCCGCTTTAATTCTGGATTAATCCGGAGGCTAAGAGTAGCGGTTTTCTGTCGGTTGACCATTGTATTGCCAATGTGTTGACACAACGATTCTACTAGTGTATGGTTATTGGCAATACAGAACAAGCGGCCCGACGAGGTGCTTGAACACCGCCGCCGGGCCTGACCCAAGCCACGGAGGTCCCATGGCCCAGGCTGAAAGCCATTCTATCACACGGCGTTTTCTGGTTGCAGGCTCTGCCGCCGCGGTCGCCGTCCTTGCCTCGGCTCCCGTTCTGGCGTGCGAAGCCGTTTGCGATCCCATTCTCGCCGTGATCGACGGCCATCGCCGCGCCTACGCCGATGTGGTCGCGCTACTCGCCGCGCAGGACGCGGCGGATCAGGCGCTGCGCGAGGCCAATGACACAATGCGTCCGGTGCGCGAAGCGCGACTCGCCGATCTCTGCGCGGCCGAAGGTCCCCTAGGTCTGGCCGAGATGCAGGCGGCCGCGCGCCTCGCCGGGACGGTGCCGGAAACGCTCGCCGGCGCGGCGGCGGTGCTGCGCTATGTGCGCGAGCGGTTCGCGGATGACTATGCCATGTACGAAGAGGACGGCTATCGCGCGCTGCTCTTGTCCACCGAACGCGCCATCTGCCACGCCGCCGGCCTGTCCGCCCCGCAGCAAGCGTAGCCCGGATGAAGCAAATGCCAAGTCAGCCGGCTGCCTTCTCCGACCGCAGATTTGCTCTCCGGGTGTGTATCTCAGCGCGTCACCTGGGCTACACGTCGGCGTTTCTATTGACACGAACAAAACAAGAACATAAAAGTTAGGTCATCCGCAGAATTCGGCTGGGGTCATAGCCGGGCGAGATTGTATGTCGATTACCTTTGACGTCCAGACGTCTTTCGCGATACCCATTGATTCGGGAGGCGATTCGATGGCGCGGGCACCGGGGACGATACGAGACTCCATCTTAGGATATTTGTCCAAAATAGCAGGGCACGAAGCTTCGGTTACGGATATTCGAGCAGCCGTTGCCAAGCAGCTCGGTGACGTGTCGGCGTCCTCGATCCGTTCATATCTCAATCTGAATGTGCCTGACATTTTTGAACGCACGGGTCGCGGACGATATCGGCTTAAAAAAAAACTGAAGGCTGATCCTCACAAGATTAAATTTCTCTCGGCCGCATCGGGCAAGGCGCGGATCGTGCCTGCCGATTGCTTCGATTGGCTTGCTCAGCGCGAGCCATGCTCGATCCATGCCGTGGTCACCGATCCTCCATACGGTTTGATCGAGTACTCCGAGAAGGAGCAGGTCAAACTTCGTAACGGGCGCGGCGGCGTCTGGCGCATTCCCCCGTCATTCGATGGGCATAAGCGCGCCCCGCTTCCACGCTTTACGGTGCTCGACGAGGAGGACCGCAAGGAGCTGTACCTGTTTTTCAAGCGGCTCGGCATTTCACTTAGGCGCGTCACCGTGCCGGGCGCCAACATCGTTGTGGCAAGCAACCCGCTCCTCGCGCACATTGTGGCTTCGTCGATGGCAGAGAGCGGCTTGGAGATACGCGGATATATCGCGCGTCTAACGATGACGATGCGTGGCGGTGACCGGCCCAAAAACGCCCATCACGAATTCGATGGCGTGAGCGTGATGCCGCGCTCGATGTGGGAGCCATGGGTAGTATTGCGAAAGCCGCTCGATGGCCGCGTTCAAGATAACTTGCGAAAATGGAAGACGGGCGGCTTTCGCCGGCCAAACGACGAACAGCCATTTGGCGATGTGATCCGGTCGAATCCGACGCCGCGAGGGGAGCGCCAAATCGCGCCGCACCCATCGCTGAAGCCGCAGGAGTTTCTGAGGCGCCTGGTGCGAGCGGTACTGCCGCTCGGCGAAGGCATCGTATTCGATCCTTTCGCGGGTTCGGGCTCGACTCTCGCTGCCGCCAACGCCGTCGGCTACGAAAGCATCGGTCTAGAGAAGGACCCCGCATACTACCAGATGGCGTTAAAGGCGATTCCGGCCCTTGCCCGCCTTCATGTAAATCATGCAAGCTTCGCCCCCGGCACTACCGGGGGGAGCAGTGGCGCTAAAGCTGCCAAAAGACTTAAGGCCAATTCATATTGAGCGGGCGGTCGATTACGTCGAGCGAGAGACCGCCGAACTGGTCGATATCTACTTGGAGCAGGCCAATGTCTTTAGCGGCATCGTCGGTATCTACGGGATCAAGGCGCTTCATTCCGTCAGCCCATACAAGAAACACAAGCATCCTGATGTTGCACAGCAGCGATTTCCTGATCTGTCGCTGGGCGGCAAGCTGAATCCGCTGGCCTCGCAGGCTCTCGAATCGAAGGGAAGCACGCGGCCGTGGGCGATCCAGTCGCACTACGACCATCCCGGTTGGTATGTTGTGTGGCGCTATCTCGTCGATCCGACGTGCAGCATCAAGAAGGATCGCCCGGTCGTCATCTGGCGCGTAGATGTTGTATTCCTCGAAAAGGGTGATTGGAAATATGAGATGAGCAAGGCTGGCGCGGGACAAGGTGGACGGACGCACACATTCGGAATCAAGTCGCCGGCTGAAAAATTGAAGGATTGCGCTGCTTACATGCTTGAAGGGATAGAATTGAAGGGCGGTAGGCCAGTTCTTATGGAGCGGCTGCCGCGCGATTCAGCGCCGCCGAACAAGCCGACTAGGAAACCGAAGTGAATGGATATCGTCGCGGATGGCGGCAACGGCAACTACTTGCGTGCTAGGTAATTCTTCCAATCATTTAGGCCTTTCATGCCGCCCCGACCGGCTCTAAAAGAGCCCGCAAATGGCCGCCGAATCTAAAAAATCCGACCGCTACAACGCCCGCGAGGCTGAGCCGCGCTGGCAGAAGGTTTGGGACGAGCGGGGCATCTTCGCCACGCCGAACGATCCGCCTTCGCCTGCGGCTACGGCGGACAAGCCCTCATCGCGCCAAAGCCCGCAGGGCGGCGGCGGGCCTGCCCTCCGAAGCCCGCAGGGCGAAGGAGGGAAATACTACGTCCTGGAGATGTTCCCCTATCCGTCCGGGCGCATCCACATGGGCCACGTGCGCAACTACACCATGGGCGACGTGGTGGCGCGCGCGAAGCGGGCGATGGGCTTTTCCGTGCTGCATCCCATGGGCTGGGACGCCTTCGGCATGCCGGCGGAGAACGCCGCGATCGAGCGCAAGACGCATCCGAAATCCTGGACCTACGACAACATCGCGGCGATGAAGAAGCAGCTCCAGTCCATGGGGCTGTCGCTCGATTGGGCGCGCGAGATCGCCACCTGCGATCCGGCCTATTACAAGCATCAGCAGAAGATGTTCCTCGATTTCCTCAAGGCGGGGCTGGTCGAGCGCAAGCAGTCGAAGGTGAACTGGGACCCGGTCGATCAGACCGTGCTCGCCAACGAGCAGGTGATCGACGGCCGCGGCTGGCGCTCCGGCGCGCCGGTGGAGCAGCGCGAGCTGACGCAGTGGTTCTTCAAGATCAGCGATTACGCCGAGGACCTGCTCAACGCGCTCGAGCGGCTCGACCGCTGGCCGGAAAAAGTCCGCCTCATGCAGAAGAATTGGATCGGCCGGTCGGAAGGCCTGCTGATCCGCTTCATGCTCGATCCCAATTCTTTGACGAGCTTGTCCGCGCCGAACCGCGAGAGCGAATTGGAAATCTTCACCACGCGGCCGGACACCTTGTTCGGCGCGCGCTTTCTCGCGCTCTCGCCCGACCATCCGCTGGCGCAGGCGGCGGCTGCAAAAAATCCCGCGCTGGCCAAGTTCATCGCGCAGTGCAAGAAAATGGGCACCGCACAGGCCGAGATCGACACCGCGGAGAAGCTCGGCTTCGGCACCGGCATCAAGGCGCTGCATCCGTTCGATCCCGAGTGGAAGCTGCCGGTCTATGTCGCCAACTTCATCCTGATGGATTACGGCACCGGCGCCATCTTCGGCTGCCCGGCGCACGACCAGCGCGACCTCGACTTCGTCAACAGATACGGCCTCGGCGTCGTGCCGGTGGTCTGTCCGCCCGGCCAGGACCCGAAAACCTTCATCATCACCACCACCGCCTATGACGGTCCCGGCCGGCTCATCAACTCGCGCTTCCTCGATGGCATGAGTATCGAGGAAGCGAAAGAGGAAGTCGCGCGGCGGCTGGAAAATACTTTCTTACCCGCCCACTTGACCCGTCACCCTGAGGTGGCCGGCGAAGCCGGCCCTCGAAGGGCGACAGCCCGGGCCGATCATCCTTCGAGGCTCGCGGCTTCGCCGCTCGCACCTCAGGATGACGGAGATAGGTCGGCGCACGGGGAGAGGGAGGGCAACCGTCCCGTGGCCCAGCGCCAGGTGAATTACCGCCTGCGCGACTGGGGCATCTCGCGCCAGCGTTATTGGGGCTGCCCCATCCCGATCATCCATTGCGAGGCCTGTGGCGTCGTGCCGGTGCCGGAAAAAGATTTGCCGGTAACCTTGCCCGAGGACGTCACCTTCGACCGCCCCGGCAATCCGCTCGACCGCCATCCCACCTGGAAGAACGTCGCCTGCCCGCAATGCGGCAAGCAGGCCACGCGCGAGACCGACACCATGGACACCTTCGTCGACTCGTCCTGGTATTTCGCGCGCTTCACCGACCCGTGGAAAAAGGACGCGCCGACCGACCGCAAGGCCGTCGATCATTGGCTGCCGGTCGATCAATATATCGGCGGCATCGAGCACGCGATTTTGCATCTGCTCTATAGCCGCTTTTTCACCCGCGCGATGAAGGCCACCGGTCACATCGGGCTCGACGAGCCGTTCGCCGGCTTGTTCACGCAAGGCATGGTGGTGCACGAAACCTACCGCAAAAAGGACGGCACTTACGTCACCCCCGCGGAAGTGACGATCGAGAGCGCGGGCGATGAGCGCCGCGCCAAGCTTGCCGCCACCGGCGAGCCGGTGGCGATCGGCGCCATCGAGAAGATGTCGAAGTCCAAGCGCAACACCGTGGACCCCGACGACATCATCCGCGAATACGGCGCCGACACCGCGCGCTGGTTCATGCTGTCAGACTCGCCGCCCGACCGCGACGTGATCTGGACCGAGGAAGGCGTGCAGGGCGCCTGGCGCTTCGTGCAACGGCTCTGGCGCCTGGTCGGCGAGATCAGCCAGATCAACGCCGGGCCGGTCACTCGCTCCACGGAGTTTGGCCCGGCGGCGCTACAAGTGCGCAAGGCCGCCCATGGCGCGCTGGCCAAGGTCACCGAGGACATCGAGAAGCTGCGCTTCAACCGCTGCATCGCGCATATCTATGAGCTCGCCAATACGCTGGGCGACGCCATCGGCGACGTGACCTCGCCCGCCGCGCTGACGCCGGATTTTGCCTTCGCGCTGCGCGAGGCCGCCGGCATCCTGGTGCAGCTCTTCCATCCCATGATGCCGCACCTGGCCGAGGAATGCTGGGCCGCGCTCGGCCACAAGACCCTGGTCGCCACCGAAAGCTGGCCGCGGCTTGAGCCCGAGCTTCTGGTGGAGGACAGCATCACGCTCCCGGTCCAGGTCAACGGCAAGAAACGCGCTGAAGTGACGGTCCCGCGCGGCGCGGGAAAAGCCGAGATTGAGGCTGCCGTTCTAGCCAATGATGCGGTAAAACGGGCGCTGGATGGCAAGCTGCCCAAAAAAGTCATTATCGTCCCGCAGAGGATCGTCAATGTGGTGGGATGAAAATCGCGCAGCGCTTCGTCGCTTCCGCCGGTTTGCCGCTGTCTTTGCGGTCGCGGCTCTCGCCGCTGGCTGCTTCCAGCCCATGTATGGTCAGCGTCCCCCCACCGGCGGCCCCGGCCTGACCGCCACGTTGAGCGGCATTGACGTCGCCCAGATCAAGGCGCCGAACGGCTCGTCCGAAGCGCGGCTCGCTGTGGAGTTGCGCAACGCGCTGCTTTTCGATTTCACCGGCGGAGCGGGCAGCACGGCGCCGACCCATCAGCTCACCATACGCCTGGCCTCGCAGCGCGCGAGCGTGATCGTCGATCTCACCTCGGCGCGGCCGGATTTGGAAAATTACGGCCTCGACGCCAGCTATTCCCTCACCGAACTCGCCACCGGCAAGACTGTCGTCACCGGAACGACCTTCGCCCGCGTCTCCTACGATATTCCCGGCCAGGTGCAGCGCTTCGCCCGCATCCGCGGCTTGCGCGACGCCGAAACGCGCGCCGCCAAGGTCATCGCTGACCACATTAAATCGCGTCTCACGTCCTATTTTGTAGCGGGGACATAACTCTTCCGGCCTCATGGTGAGGAGGCGCAAAGCGCCGTCTCGAACATCACAAGTCGGCTATAGCCGACTTGTGCACTCATAGTGCCGATCTCCGGGTAAACCCGCGATCGGTGGCCGGCCTCATCCTTCGAGACGCCACGCCTTCGCCCTTCGGGCTACGGCGGGCTCCTCAGGATGAGGAACAAACCAGAGTCACACAGCATGGCCATCCTCAAAACCGCCGAGATCGAAAAATTCGTCGCGCGCCCCGATCCGGCGCGTCCGGTCGTGCTGGTCTTCGGCCAAGATGCCGGTCTGGTGCGCGAGCGGGCGGAAAAAATCATTCATGCCTCCGTTGATGATGCCGCCGATCCGTTCTCGCTGGCGCGGCTGGAAGGCGACGAGCTGAGTGGCGATCCGGCGCGATTGGTGGACGAGGCGAACACAATCCCCCTGTTCGGCGGCAAGCGCGCGATCTGGGTCAAGGCCGGCGGACGCAACATCGCCGCCGCCGTCGAGGCGCTGCTGGCCGCGCCCTCCCCGGATTGCCGCGTGGTCATCGAAGCCGGCGATCTCAAGCGCGGCGCGCCGCTGCGCAACCTGTGCGAGCGCGCGAGCGCCGCCGTCGCGATTCCTTGCTACATCGATGGTGAGCGCGACCTCGCCCGCCTGATCGACGAAGAGATGCGCTCCGCCGGCCTGTCGATCGCGGCCGACGCGCGTACCGCGCTCGCGGCCCTGCTGGGCGGCGACCGGCTGGCCTCGCGCAGCGAAATCCGCAAGCTCGCGCTTTACGCCCACGGCAAGGCGCAGGTGACTCTCGAAGACGTTGTTGCCGTCGTCGCGGAAGCCTCCGCGCTCGCGCTCGACGGCATTGTCGATGCCATGTTCGCCGGCCGCACCGCCGAAGCCGAGGCGCAATTCGCCAAGGCGCGCGCCGCCGGCACCGCGCCGGGCACGATTGTCTCGGCGGCGCTGCGTCAGCTTTCACAGTTGCACAAATTCCGGCTCGCGATCGAAGAGGGCAAGAGCGTCACGCAAGTGATAGAGGGCGCGCAACCGCCGGTGCATTTCCGCCGCAAGCCGCTGGTGGAAGCCGCGCTTAAGACATGGACCGCAGATCGTCTGTTGCGGGCGATGGCGCAACTGGCGGAAGCGGCGCTGGAAGTCCGCCGCCAGCCGAACCTCGCCGACGCCATCGCCCAGCGCGCGGTTTTGTCCATCGCCGGCTCCGCGCGGCGGAGGGAATGACTGCTTTCCCTCCCCCTGAAAGGGGGAGGGTTAGGGAGGGAGTCTGGGCGCATTGCAACGCGGCTCTGTGACGCGACTCTGTCTTGACCCCCACCCGGTTTGCTGACGCAAACCGACCTCCCCCTTTCAGGGGGAGGTTTCATAGGCGCTTCGTTTCAGTGCAGCCCTAATGCATCATCAGCACCGGCACGGTCGCGTTCGCCAGCATGAAGCGCGTGACTCCGCCAAACACGAATTCCCGCAGCCGCGAGTGTCCATAGGCGCCCATGACCAGCAGTGAGGCCGACGACTTCTCGGCCTCTTTCAATATGACCTTCGGAACATCGTCGCCGTTGCGGCGCTTGTGCTGCACGTCAAACCCGTGGCGTTCGAGATGCCGCACGAGATCGGCCGCATGCGTTTCCGGATCTTTTGAATTTTCGCCGATGGTCAGGACTTCAATTTTTTTCGCCAGCGCAAGAATCGGCATCGAAGCGGCAACCGCGCGGGCTGAGTGCAGACCCCCGTCCCAGGCAATCAACACGCGATCCGGCGAGAAACTTGAGCGCCCCTTTCTCGGGACAATGATCGTCGGCCGCCCTGAATGAAACAGCGCGGCTTCGATGAACACGTCGCCCATGTGATAGATGCCGTCGTCGGACTGGGCCAGCACGGACACGTCATAGGTGCGGGCCACGCGCCCAAACAGACTTGACGCCGCGGCCAGCGTCACCGTTGCTACGTGCCGCGTCGCTTGCACTTTTGCTTTGGCCGCCGCCTCATCGAACCGCTTAGCCGCCGCCTCCACTTCTTTTTTGGTGTTGGCTCGATAGGTCTGCAGCAAGTCCGCAGGCAGTCCGCCGAACGCGCCCACCGCGATTTCCGGTTCGAGCGCGTAGAGGCGCGCCGAGACATGCGCCTTCAGGGCCTTGGCCATCGAGATCGCAAAATCTCGCCCGGGATCGCCATCGGGACGCGGCGCCAGGGCAACAAGGATATTTTTGATCGGCATTGTATTTCCTCAATAAGTCTCTCAAGGCCGGCAACACACAGAAAGGCTAACGCCAGTCCAATGTGACTGTCGATATGCATTCTGTCGCAATAGGGAGCTTAGGCTTTGCTATTTATCAAAGGAGTAGCCCGGATGGAGCAAAGCGAAATCCGGGGATCAGCCGTTCCTCTCCCCGAACGCTCCTGGGGAATCCCGAACCACACCCGCCCAATCCTGCGGCAGCCAGCCCTGGCGCACGTAGCGATGGAACGACGAGTACGGCCAGTCGCTTACGCGCGAGACAAGCCCATGCTTGATAGGATTGTAATGGATGTAGTTGGCATGGTGCGCCAGGTCCGTCTCATCGCGAATCGTGTGTTCCCAAAACCGTTTCTGCCAGAGTGCATATTCACCGCGCTCGTCGCGTTTGAACGGCAATCCTTTGCAAACGACATCTCGTGTGAACTCACCCTTGATCCGGCACCAACGTCCGGAAAAGTCAGAATCCTCCGGCGGCAGCGTCATGATCGCATCGAGGGCGAACGGGCGCTCGCCGCGAGTGACGCGAAAAGCATGGCGCAGCGAAGCGATGTTCTCGACGAGGATGGACGAACGTCGGTCTAGCGACCGTAAAGAAGAACGTTCCGCCAGGAATGAAGTTTCGCCGGTAGCGAACCATGCGCGGAGTTTGCCCCGGATTTCGCTGACTACAACCGCTTTTTCCAGAACGTAGCCCGGATGAAGCGAAGCGTAATCCGGGGTACATGCGTCGGGCTGATCCCGGATTTCGCTGACGCTCCATCCGGGCTACTACGACAAGCCTACCCGTCCCGCTCCAGCCGCCGGATGATGTCGTCGAGCTGTTCCAGTGTACGATAGCGGACCTGCAACATGCCGCCGCCGTTGGCGCGGTGATCGATCGTGACCAGAAGACCGAGTGCATTGGTCAGGCGATTCTCCAGCGCCTCGGTGTCGGCGTCTTTGCCCAGCCGTCCCGTGCGCTTGACGTCCCTCACCTGTTCGCGGCCGCTCTTGCGCGCCAGTTCTTCCACCTGGCGCACATTGAGTCCGCGATTGATGATGTCTTCAGCCAATTCCTCGGCATTCGGCTGGCCGAGCAGCATGCGCGCGTGGCCCGCCGTCAACTTTCCGGAGCGGACGTGTTGCTTCACCACGTCAGGTAATTTCAGCAGCCGTAATGTGTTGGCCACATGGCTGCGGCTCTTGCCGACGATTTGCGCGATCTCGTCCTGGCTGTGCTTGAACTCCGTCGCGAGCGCGTCGTAACCCATCGCTTCTTCGATCGCGTTGAGATCGGTGCGTTGCACGTTCTCGATAATCGCAAGCTCGAGCGATTCCTCGTCGCTGGCTTCGATCAGCACGATCGGCACGTCATGCAAACCCGCGCGCTGCGCCGCGCGCCAGCGCCGCTCACCGGCGATGATTTCATAGGCATCATTGGCGCCGCGCACCGGGCGCACCAGGATCGGCTGGATGACGCCGCGCGTGCGGATCGACGCTACCAGCTCGTCAAGCTCGCTTTCGGAAAACGCACGCCGCGGATTGCGCGGATTGGCGCGCAGGAATTCGATCGGCGCGCGGCGTTGGCTACGCGCCCGCTCGGTTGATTGCGATTCTTCGCCGACGTCGCCGATCAGCGCCGCAAGCCCGCGCCCTAGTCGCGATCGCGCTGCGTCATCGGCCATAGCCTCAACTCCTGAATCCGCCACCGCTCACCTTTTCTTTTTTCCTAAATCTTCGTCACCCTGAGGTGCTCCGCGCACAGCGCGGAGCCTCGAAGGGTGGCGGCCGATCATCCTTCGAGGCTCGCTGCGCTCGCACCTCAGGATGACGGTCCAGAGAATATTCATCTAACTCGCCTTTAATTCCTTCTCGCGCTGGATGATTTCGGTCGCCAGCCGCAGGTAAGCTTCGCTGCCGACGCATTTGAGATCGTAAACCAGCACCGGCTTGCCGTAGGACGGCGCTTCGGAGACGCGAACGTTGCGCGGAATCATGGTGTCGTAAACTTTGCGTCCCATGAACTGGCGCACATCGGCGGCAACTTGATTGGAGAGATTGTTGCGCGCGTCATGCATCGTGAGCACGATGCCGTGGATCGTGAGGTCAGGATTGAGCGTGGCCTTCACCTGTTCCACGGTCTTGATGAGTTGCGACAATCCTTCGAGCGCAAAGAACTCGCATTGCAGCGGCACGAGGATCGCGCTCGCCGCGGCCATCGCGTTCACCGTCAGTAGATTGAGCGATGGCGGACAATCCACCAGCACATAAGTGTAATCGTTGGCGCCGCCGTTGTTCACTTGCGCGAGCGCGCTGCGCAAACGGAAGGCGCGGTCGCGCGCGGCGCCGATTTCAAGCTCAAGCCCGGAGAGATCGAGCGTCGAGGCGGCGATATGCAGCCGCGGCACAGCGGTGGCGAGAATGGCGTTGCGCATCGGCGCCTGGCCGGTCAGCACGTCATAGGTGGAGCAGCGGCGGTTGCGGCGGTCGATGCCGAGACCCGTCGAAGCGTTGCCTTGCGGATCGAGGTCAACGATCAGCACCGTCTCACCGATCGCGGCAAGCGCGGTTCCAAGATTGATCGCGGTCGTGGTTTTGCCCACTCCGCCCTTCTGGTTGGCGATCGACAGCACCCGCGGCGGCTTCACCGGCTCGGTCTTCGGGCTGAAGGCGATGACCTGAGCGGGTGAGAGTTCCTCGGTCTGAGGAGCGTCCGGTGTGTCCATCATGGCGTTTTCCGCGTCTTTCAGGGGTCGAATCGCCCCTTCGGCAGACCATTTCTACGCGATTCGAGGCTTTCAACGACAACGATCCGAGCGCGGGCATCGGTCCGGCTGGGGACAAAACTGTACCGAATAGTCCAACATTTAGAGGCCTCGGTCAATTCAGCCCCTACATCTTGTCCTTTGGGGAACAGGCCTTTTGCCCCTCTTTTCAACAGGGGATAGACAAGCATGAGCAATTTCGGCAGCGGCGCCAGGGCCCGGGCCGTAACCACGTCCGGCTTTCCGGGGAAAGCGGGAATAAAATCTTCGATCCTTTGGCAATGCACCTCGGCCGGAAGCCCGGCCGCCTGCACAACCGCTTGTAAGAACGCGCATTTTTTGCCGCTGCTCTCAACCAGGTGGACCTTGGCGCCCGGCTTTTCCGCAAGCGCACAGGCTAGAACGAGTCCGGGGAAACCCCCGCCCGAGCCGAGGTCCACCCAGATTTTGGCGTCCGGAGCCAAGTCTAGAAGCTGTAGCGAATCGGCGACGTGGCGAGTCCAGATTTGCGGAATGGTCGAAGCCGCGATCAGATTCCTGGTTTTCTGCCATTCCAGCAAAAGCCCGACCATAAGATCGAGCCGCGCCATTGTTTCACGTGAAACGGGGACAAGTTTTTGCGCGTGCGCCCGGTCGGCAGCGAGCTCCGCTGTTTGATCCGGAGCGCTCAACGCCGTGCGGCACGGCCGCGCCTGCGGGCGTGCGCGACCAATAGAGTCAGCGCCGCAGGCGTGACCCCATCGATACGTCCCGCCTGGCCGATGGTGCGCGGCCGAATGGAGGTGAGTTTCTGCCGTGCCTCATTGGACAGGCCCGGCAGAGTCGAATAGTCGACCTCCTCCGGCAATTCGAAACTTTCGTCGCGGCGATACGATTCCACATCCGCCGCCTGGCGTTGCATATAGACGTCGTATTTGGCCTCGATTTCCAATTGTGCGGCAATCTTTGGACTCATTCCCTGTAGCTGAGGCCAAATTTTTGCGACGTCTTCGATTCCAATATTTGGATAGGCCAGAAGTTCGAAGGCGCTTCGCCGCTGGCCGTCCTTGTTCAGCGCAAGTCCGTGCTTTTCGGCTTCGTTCGGGGTGAGCGAAAGCGATTGCGCCATCGTTCGCGCGGAACTAAGCGCGGCCATTTTTTCCGTATGCCGCTTCGCGCGTTCCGCACCGATACATTCAATCGCGATCCCCTTCCCGGTCAAACGTTGATCCGCATTGTCGGCCCGCAAGGTCAGGCGGTACTCCGCGCGTGACGTGAACATGCGATAGGGCTCAGTGACACCACGTGTCACCAGATCATCGATCATCACCCCGAGATAGGCTTCCGCGCGATCGAAAATGATTTCAGCGCCCTCGCCTGCCCGCGCGGCCGCATTGAGTCCCGCGACGAGACCCTGCGCTCCTGCTTCCTCATAGCCGGTGGTGCCGTTGATCTGGCCCGCGAGGAAAAGACCCCGCAAACGCTTGGTTTCCAGGGTCGGATTGAGTTCGCGTGGATCCACATAATCGTATTCGATCGCGTATCCCGGCCGCACCATCTTGGCTTTTTCCAAGCCCGGAATGGTCGCGATCAGCGCGAGCTGAACTTCCTCCGGCAGCGATGTGGAGATGCCGTTGGGATAGACCGTGGTGTCGTCGAGGCCTTCCGGCTCGAGAAAAATCTGGTGCCCGTCGCGTTCGCCGAAGCGCACAATCTTGTCTTCGATCGAGGGGCAATAGCGCGGGCCGCGGCTGGAAATCTGCCCGGAATACATCGGCGATCGGTGCACATTCGCGCGGATGATTTGATGCGTAGCCTCGGTGGTGCGCGTGATGCCGCATTGGATCTGTGGGTTTTCGATTCGGTCGGTGAGAACCGAAAACGGCTCCGGTGGCTCATCGCCGGGCTGCATTTCCACGCTGGCCCAGTCGATCGTTCTCCCATCCAAACGCGGCGGCGTTCCGGTCTTGAGTCGGCCGAGCGCAAAGCCGAGCCGCTCAAGAGTGAGTGAAAGACCAATAGTGGGCGCCTCACCTACCCGTCCCGCCGGAGTTTGGCGTTCGCCGCAATGGATAAGTCCGCGCAAAAAAGTCCCGGTGGTGAGAACCGCGGCACCGGTCCAGAAAACCCGGCCATCCGCAAGTTTGACTCCCGCCACTCGGCCGGCCTCGATGAGAAGATCATCTACTTCGGCTTCGATGACCGTGAGATTTGGCGTTTCACGGACGGCGTTCTGGATCGCAGCCGCATAAAGCTTGCGGTCAGCTTGAGCGCGAGGGCCTCGCACGGCCGGACCTTTGCGGCGGTTCAAAACACGAAACTGGATGCCGCCCAGGTCGGCGGCCCGGCCCATGAGGCCATCAAGGGCATCGATTTCCCGAACCAGATGACCCTTTCCCAGACCCCCGATCGCCGGGTTGCAGGACATGGCCCCAACCGTCGCGAATCGGTGGGTGACCAGGGCGGTAGCCGCCCCTATACGGGCAGCCGCAGCCGCGGCCTCGCAGCCCGCGTGACCGCCTCCAATGACGACGACGTCGAAGCGCTGGTCCATCATTTTCTCCGGATGCAGGGCTTGTAGCGGAGCGGGTCAAAAATGCCAATGTTTCACGTGAAACAATCCTGGCCGGCTATTTTCCGATGCAAAAATCCCGGAAAATCACGTCCAGGATATCCTCCACGTCCACCTTGCCGGTCAGGCGTCCGAGGGCCCGGCTGGCCAGCCGCAGCTCTTCGGCGAGGATTTCTTCCCGGCCTGAGCCTTCCACCAGCGCCCGGGCGAGGGCGGCCTGAGCTTCCTGCAAGGCGTGGCGGTGCCTTTGCCGGGTAATGAGGCCTGATTCCGCGCCGAAAAAGCCTTGAACATGCGCCGTCAGAGCATTTAGGAGAGTCTCTATCCCTTTGCCATGAATGGTGGAAATTAAATAAGTGAATTCAAATTCACTTACGAATACTGATTCATTTCTATGATCGGCATGGGGCCGATGGGGCGCCGAATTGTGTGCGAAAGTGGAGGCGAAAGCAGAGGTGAAAGCGGAGGCAAAAACGGAGGCGGAAGCGAAGGTGGAGGTGGAAGTGGAGGCGGAAGCGGAATGGGGCCGCTCCGGCACAGGTTCACGCGCGGCGCCAAGGGACGGGCTGTGTCCTGCGGGAAGGCTATGTTCCGAGTGGAGAGGGAGCAAGCCGGCCTTGGGCGAGGACGGCTGTCCCGGCGTCGCGGTCCTCATCCCATCGGCCGATGGCCCAGTTGGATTGGCGGAGTGGGCCGAATCAGCCCCGCCTTGGCGCTGAGATTTCAAGGTTGCGGCACCGGCCGGGTCGGCCGATGGCCCAGGCGGTTCGGCGCCGGGCAGCAGGTCCGCCTTGTTCCGGACCAGCCAGACCGGGGTGGTCTTCATGAGCTCGGCCAGGGGGCCAGGCAGCTCGGTCATTGGCCTAGACCTATCGTGCTTGCCGGCGGGTTGGGACAAGTCGGCCATTGGCTCACCGAGCCCCCCGGGATAGGCTAATGACCCACCGGCCTCCACCACCCACAGCACCAGATCGGCACTGGCGGCGCGCTCCCGCGCCCGGCGCACGCCCTCCTGCTCCACGGGGTCGTCCGTCTCGCGGACGCCTGCGGTGTCGAGCAGTGTCACCGGATAGCCGCCGAGATCGAGATGCACTTCGATCACGTCCCGCGTGGTGCCGGCGTAGGGCGACACGATCGCCGCCTCGCGCCTGGCGATGCGATTAAGCAAGGTGGACTTGCCGACGTTGGGCGGCCCGGCGATGGCGACGACCAATCCGTCGCGCAGCCGCTCGCCGCGGCCGGCCTGGGCGAGGGCGGCGGAAATTTCTTCATGCAGGGAGCGGGCGATAGTGAGCGCGGGCGCGAGCAAATTTTTCGGCACGTCGGCTTCATCGGAAAAATCGATGCCGGCTTCCACCAGCGCCAGGGCTTCAATCAGCCGCCCGCGCCACGTCTCCGCCTGGCCGCCCAGCAGTCCCTTGAGCTGGCGATAGGCCTGGCGCCGCTGCGCTTCCGTTTCAGCGCCGATGAGATCGGCCAGGCCTTCGACCGCGGTGAGATCGAGGCGGCCGTTTTCGAAGGCGCGGCGGGTGAATTCGCCGGCCTCCGCCGGGCGGAATCCTTCCAGCCGCCCGAGCGCATCGAGTACCGCGGCAATGACCGCGCGCCCGCCATGCAATTGCAGTTCAGCCATATCCTCGCCGGTTTCGCTGCGCGGGGAGGGAAACCAGAGCGCCAGCGCCTCGTCGATGCTCTCGCCGCTCGCAGGATCGCGCAGCCGCGCGAGCGCCGCGCGCCGCGGCTCCGGCACGCGGCCGATCAACGTTTCCAGCGCCAGGCGCGCGCGCGGCCCGGAGACGCGCACGACCGCAATCGCCGCCGGCGGCCGGCCGGAGGAGAGGGCGAAGATGGTGTCATGGGTGAGATCGGACATCGCCGCGTACCGAAGCGCCGAGAGGTCACGCGGTCAAGGTCGGAAGAGGCTCGAAGCTTGGATTCACAACCACGGCAACAAGCCAACTACGCCGCACCAGTTCGCCCTAGAAAAATCGGCAGACCGACTTCCCGCCAGATCGCACATTCGGTGGAGGCGAGGAGTGCACGGTAGCCGTCCTCCTCGCATGGCGTATAACCATCGCGCTCGAACAGATCGCGCACATACCGCAGCAGCGCCGCCGCGCCGGCAAGAGTGCCGGGCACGGTGTGAATCAAGCGCTCGGCAGCCTGGATTTCGAGAAGGCCCAGCGGGCCGTCCGCCTCACACAGGGCGTGTAGTCGCGCTTCGAGCGCCGGTTGCGTGGCGGCGTCGGCCTTTCGCAGCGCGCTGTCCGCCGCATCCTGCGCCGCGAGCAGCGCGATCACATCGGCATAGGCGCGCGCATGCGCGGCCATCGCGGAAAAGATGGGATCGGAAGCTGTGCCCGCAGCCGCTGGGAACGATGCGGCGGCGGCGACCGGGATTGCCGTAATCACACAGCGCCGTGTGATATAATAACGCTTAGCCTGGGCCATGGCTAATCTCCGTGGCGCGGGTCAGGCTCGTCGCAGCGCTTCAACGCCGCGGCGGGTCGCTTATTTGTAGCGATTCCATGGTATATGTAGTCACGATTCCTGTCAACTACTTATAACTACAATGACTCAAAAATCACTACCTGTATCCCTTCGCTTGAATCCGGAAACGAAGGCCGCGCTTGAAAAAGCGGCCAAGGACGACATGCGCTCGTTGTCTTCCTTGCTCGAAAAAATTCTCGTCGAGTGGCTTCGCAAGAAGGGCTATCTCAAACCGTAATCGGCTTTATCCCGCATTGCGCTTCGCTCCATGCAGGCTACAGGTCACATTTAGAACCGTCATGCCCGGGCTTGGCCCGGGCATCCACGACTTCGTGTTGGCAAGAAAGTAAGACGTGGATGGCCGGGTCAAGCCCGGCCATGACGGTGAGCATTTTCTTCCTTATCCTGAGGAGCGCCTGAAAGGCGCGTCTCGAAGGAGGAGTGTGTAGCCCATGGTTCGAGACGCGTTGCATCGCAGCCAAGTGCACGCAGGCTGCGCCTGCTATGGCAACGCTCCTCACCATGAGGGACAGAAGTTTTTAGCGCGGTGCGACCCGGTGACTAGCGCGGAACCGGCAGACCGGCTTCCCGCCAGATCGCACATTCGGTAGACGCGAGGAGCGCGCGATAGCCATCCTCCTCGCACGGCGCGTAGCCCTCGTGCGCGAACAGCTCACGCACGTAACGCAGAGCAACAGCCGCGCCGGCGAGCGTGCCGGGCACCGTATGGATCAGACGATCCGTCGCCTTCATCTCGGCACGACCCAACGGACCTTCCGCCTCACATAGCGCAGCGAGTTGCGCTTCGAGCACCGGACGCGCAGCGGCATCGGCCTGCCGCAGCGCCCGGTTGGCCACCTCCTGCGCAGCAAGCAGTGCGACCACAGCGGCGTAGGCCCGCCCATGCGCTGCGATCGCGGCAAAGATAGGATCGGAAGCTTCGCCCGCAGCCGCTGGAAACGACGCCACAGCGGCGACCGGGATTGCCGCAATCACACCGCGCCGCGTGATATAACAACGCTTAGCCTGGGCCATGGCTAACCTCCGTGGCTCGGGTCAGGCCCGTCGCGGTGTTACAAGCACCGCGGCGGGCCACTTGTCTTGCATCCTACCCTTACCTACAATGACTTTGGTTGTCAACGTCATTGTAGGAAAAAGTAGGAATGGGTAAAACCCCCTCTTTGGGCGTCCGCGTCCAACCAAGCACCAAGGCGGCGCTTGAGAAAGCAGCCAAGGATGATCTCCGAAGTGTATCTTCCCTAATCGAAAAGATTCTCATCGAGTGGCTTCGCAAGAAGGGCTACCTCAAACCCTAAGCCGGCTGTCGGTAGCTCTAGAGTCTGATCCGATCAAATTGAATCGGATCAGCCTCTAGATTCCTTAGTTTGTCGCGCAATCTTGCGGCGAACCGGTTCCCACTTCGCCGGATTGCGCTCAAGGTGATGGATTTCGCTGCGCTCAACCCATCCTACGACCTAGCCATTGGCCGGATCGCGCAGGCGCGCGAGCGCCGCGCGGCTCAAGAACGCGGCCGGCCGGAGGAGAGGGCGAAGATGGTGTCGCGGGGAGGGGGCATATCAAAGCTTTAGCGCATCCACTGCTCTGGGTAGTACCTGCGACAGCTTTTTTGCGCGATGGCTTCATCGGAGTCGGACAGATCGGCTCGTGAAGTTTATGCAGCCTATGGTGTTGAAAGTACTGGATACAACTTCCTTGACACATACTTATCCTAGTAGAAGAATGCCCTCCGGCAGCACCAGCCTCCGGGAGGGATCAGCCATGCGCCACCAAGCTCGCCATTTCTCGCTCATCCGCAAGATGCTTCGCCAGGCGATCGCGCTTAGGGAGAGGCGATCCGTCAATGAACCCCGCCGTTTGTTGCAACTCGCATCGATAGCCTGCGGCACCGCGCTTGCTGTTCTACTGCTGGCAGGGACAGCTATGGCGCAGCCTGCCCAGCCGACGCTAGCTCCGGTTCACAACGAGGGCCTGTCGAACAAGATCCCCGGCCAGTACATCGTGGTCTTCAACCCGGGAACGTCCCGCCAGGCCGTCGCCGCCGCGCAGGAGCGGGTCAAAAGTCTTGGCGGCTCCATCGGACATACATACACGTCGGCGCTGATCGGATTCAGCGTCAAGATGCCAGCAGAGGCGGAACGGGCTCAGCGGACATTGCAAGCTCTGCGCGCTTTGCCGGGCGTGGCCTATATTGAGGCTGACCAAGTGGGAACGCTCAACACGATTTGGAACCAGCCCCCGGATCCCGCCACCGCTCCCCCGACGGGTTTGGACCGGGTCACTCAACGGCTCCTGCCGCTGGACGGTGTCTACACCTACGACGGAAAAGGCGGCGGCGTGCATGTCTATGTTATTGACACGGGAATCCGCCCAACGCACACGGAGTTCGGCGCGAGGGTATCAGGCGGCACCAACACAATGGCTGCTGCTGCCGGCACAAATGACTGCCACGGTCACGGCACGCATGTGGCCGGAACGATTGGCGGGGCAACCTACGGCGTCGCAAAGGAGGTCCTCCTCCATCCCGTGCGCGCCGGCGACTGTGCCAATACCTACCTGGCACCTGTTATCGCAGCCGTTGATTGGGTAACAGCCAATAGAGTCCTTCCTGCCGTTGTTAATCTGAGCTCTGGATTCGGCCCCAGCGCGGCACTCTTGACCGCCGTGAATAATTCTATTGCGTCGGGCGTTACTTATGTCGTTGCCGCTGGAAACGCCAACGCGGACGCCTGCGGCACTTCGCCAGCCCTCGTGCCAAACGCCATCACGGTCGGCGCGATCAATCCAACCAACGATACACGAGCGGGCTTCTCGAACTTCGGTCCATGTGTCGACCTCTTTGCGCCCGGCGTCGCCATCCTATCGGCCTGGAACACCAACGACACGGCAACAAACACCATCGACGGCACGTCGATGGCCGCCCCGCACGTCGCGGGCGTGGCGGCGCGCTACCTCTCGAGTTTCCCGGGTAAAACTCCGGCGGAGGTTTGGGCCCGAATTGACCTCATGGCCAATGTCTTCCCAACGACGGCATTATGGCCAGGCGTCATTAATCCCGGGGCAGGCTCGCCGAACAAGTTGTTGTTTTGGGGCGCGGTCAATGACGCGTTTGACGACGGCGACCCGCACATCACCACCGTACGCGGAGTCCACTACGACTTCCAGAGCGCGGGCGAGTTCGTCCTCCTGCGCGACGGCAATGGCCTGGAAATCCAGGCGCGCCAGACACCCGTCACCACGCAACCACCGATCGCGAATCCCTACACCGGGCTTGCGACCTGCGTTAGCCTCAACACCGCCATCTCGGCTCGCGTCGGCACACGCCGGGTCACCTATCAGCCGAACTTGAGCGGGCAGCCGGCGGACCCCAGTGGTCTGCAACTGCGTGTGGACGGCGTGCTGACGACGCTGGGAGCGCAGCCAATCAATCTCGGACCAAGGGGCCGCGTCATGAAGTCCGCGGCCGGAAACGGCATCGAGATCGACTTCCCGGACGGCACCAACCTGACCGCAACATCAAACTTCTGGGGGCCTCCCCATAATAAGTGGTACCTCAATGTAAGCATCTTCCGCACCCCCGCCTCGGAGGGGATATTAGGAGCCCTGGCGTCGGGCAGCTGGCTGCCGGCGCTGCCGAACGGCACGTCGCTCGGACCGAAGCCGGCCGCGCTGCCTCAGCGCTACGTCGACTTGTATGAAAAGTTCGCCGATGCTTGGCGTGTGACCGATAAGACGAGCCTGTTTGATTACGCACCGGGCACGTCCACGCAGACGTTTACCCTCAAGAACTGGCCACCGGAGAACCCGCCTTGCGTCGCCCCGGAAAGTCCTCCGGCGAAGCCGCTCGATCAGAAAACCGCGCAGAAGCTCTGCGGCCAGATTGTCGACAAAAACAGGAAAGCCGACTGCGTCTTTGACGTGGGAATCACGGGCGAGCCTGGCTTTGCCAAGACCTACCTGATCAGCCAGCAGATCCAGGCCGGCGCCACAACGACAACCGTGGGCAACATTAAGGATACAACGCAGTTCGGAGACACTGTGACGTTCATTGCGACGGTCGCGCGAAAAGCATCAAGCGGCCGAGGCGTCCCGGCCGGGACCGTCCAGTTCACTTTCGACGGATCCAAGGCGGGAGAGCCGGTTAAACTCGACTCGAAGGGCCGGGCGACATGGAAGACGGCGCGCCTCCAGGCCGGCAAACATCAAGTGGCGGCCCGCTACATTCCCGCCAAGGGCAGCGTGTTTTTGGCGAGCAGCAGCATGGAAGAGCTCCACACCGTTACCACCAAGGAGGCCGCCAGATAGGCTATCATTCGTAGCCCTTATCTAATTACCTGCGAGCTGGCGCAGCCGGATGTCCACGGCATGGGAATCCGGCTGCTGCGTGTTTCCCTAACTTTTCTTTTAGCGGCCCCGGAACCAAACTCTCGGCCACCAGTTTTATTGACATGAGCGGGACGGGCGCACCCCCCTACCCCCCCAAGCCGGTTCCGCTCTTCCCTTTAAGCCCCGCCCCGGCGGGGCTTTTTTTGCCGGCCTGTTAAGGCCTCGCAAAAAAGCCGATTCGCCAACGGCCTGCGCGCAGGCATCACATTAGGACTTTTGCGCCGCCTACCGCATGTCATTCCGGGACGCGAGCGCGGCGAGCGGACCCGGAATCCGGACGCAAGCACCATCTTTTGCTGCTGGATTCCGGGTTCGCGCTTCCAGCGCGCCCCGGAATGACATCGGTCGAGGCGGAACGCTCTTTCCCCTGAGCCTTGATTCGGCTCCAGCTGAAGGGCGATGCTTCCGGCCATGAAACCGACCAGTGCCGCCCGCAAGGAAAACCGTCTCGCAGGCGAGACCAGCCCCTATCTGCTCCAGCACAAGCATAATCCCGTCGACTGGTGGCCATGGGGACCACGTGCGCTTTCCGAGGCGCAGCGCACCGGCAAGCCGATCCTGCTCTCGGTAGGCTACGCGGCTTGTCACTGGTGTCACGTGATGGCGCACGAGAGCTTCGAGGACGCGGAAACCGCGGCGGTGATGAATGAGCTTTTCGTCAACATCAAAGTGGACCGGGAGGAGCGGCCGGACATCGACCAGATCTACATGGCCGCGCTGCATCACCTGGGCGAGCAGGGCGGGTGGCCTTTGACCATGTTCCTCACGCCCAAAGGCGAGCCGGTGTGGGGCGGCACTTATTTCCCGAAAACCTCACGCTACGGCCGCCCGGCTTTCGCCGATGTGCTGCGCGAGGTCGCGCGGCTGTTTCGCGAAGACCCGCATACGATCGACAATAATCGCAAGGCGCTGATGACGCGGCTGTCAGCACGCGCGCAACCGGCGGGGAAGGTGACGCTCGGCGCGCGCGAGCTGGACAGCGCCGCGCGCCAGCTTGCCGGCGCGATCGACCCGTTGCACGGCGGCCTGCGCGGCGCGCCAAAATTTCCGCAAGCGGCCATTTTCGAAATGCTCTGGCGCGCGGGCGTACGGACCGGCGACCAGCGCTTGTTCGATCTCGTCAACGTGACGCTGGAGCGCATCTGCGAAGGCGGCATCTACGATCATCTCGGCGGCGGCTTCGCGCGCTACTCGGTGGACGACAAATGGCTGGTGCCGCATTTCGAAAAAATGCTCTACGACAATGCGCAGCTTTTGGAGTTGCTGGCACTGGCCTATCCGCGCGAACGAAAGCCGCTTTACCGCCAGCGCGCGCGCGAGACCGTGGCGTGGCTTACGCATGAGATGACCACGGGGGAGGGCGCTTTCTGCTCCTCGCTCGATGCGGATTCCGAAGGCGAAGAAGGAAAATTCTACGTCTGGTCGCTGAAGGAAATCGCCGACGTGCTCGGGGAGGACAACGCGGATTTTTTCGCGCGGCACTATGACATCACCGAAGAGGGGAATTTCGAGGGCCACAATATCCTCAACAATCTTGCGCGGCGGGAACGCAGCGAGGCGGACGAGACACGGCTGGCTTCGCTGCGCGCCTCTCTGCTGGCGGTGCGCGATGCACGCGTGCGGCCCGGCCTCGACGATAAGGTGCTGGCCGACTGGAACGGGCTGATGATCGCAGCGCTGGTGAATGCCGGCATCGTGTTCGACGAGCCGCACTGGATCGAGATGGCGGCGCGGGCATTCCGTTTCATCGCCGAGCATATGACCCGCGGCGGCCGGCTTGGCCATTCCTGGCGCGCGGGACGGCTATTGTTTCCGGGGCTGGCGCCGGATTTCGCCGCCATGATCCGCGCGGCGCTGGCGCTGCATGAGGCGACAGGTGAATGCGCTTTCCTCGACTGGGCAGCGGCGAGCCAGGCCGCCTTTGACCGGCATTACGCCAACCCGGAGAACGGCGGCTATTTCCTCACCGCCGACGACGCCGAGGGGCTGGTGGTGCGGCCGAGCGCCATCACCGACGATGCCACGCCGAATGCCAATGCGATTGCCGCGCAGAATCTTGTGCGGCTCCCCCCCCTCCCCGGCGGCCGCGCCCGCCGCGCGGGGGC
>Ga0082335_1000250_pt1 | contig 141491 bp, 118 predicted proteins | sample Subgrocontami58m_FD_72375 | JGI IMG/M metagenome (GOLD analysis project Ga0082335, IMG submission 72375) | Subsurface groundwater microbial communities from S. Glens Falls, New York, USA - GMW37 contaminated, 5.8 m (SPADES assembly) (version 2) ...
GCGGAATTTTACGTGTTTAAGTCTCCTTAGAAAGGAGGGTACCCAGCCGCCCCTTCCGATACGGCTACCTTGTTACGACTTAGCCCTCCTCACCAACCACACCTTAGACGCCTTCCCCCCTTGCGGGTCAGAAGAAACGGTTTCGGGTGCAGTCAACTCGGGTGGCTTGACGGGCGGTGTGTACAAGACCCGGGAACGTATTCATCGCGCCGTGTCTGATACGCGATTACTAGCGATTCCGGCTTCATGAGGGCGAATTGCAGCCCTCAATCTGAACTGGCCCCGCTTTTTTGAGATTTGCTCCACCTTACGGTATCGCTGCTCTTTGTAGCGGGGATTGTAGCACGTGTGTAGCCCAAGGCATAAGGGCCGTACTGACTTGACGTCGTCCCCATCTTCCTCCAGTTAAACACTGGCAGTCTCATTAGAGTGCGCCCTTGCGGGCTGGCAACTAGTGATAGGGGTTGCGCTCGTTGCGGGACTTAACCCAACATCTCACGACACGAGCTGACGACAGCCATGCAACACCTGTGTATCTGTGTCTTTAGGACAGGCCCTATCTTTCGATAGGCTTTCAAATACATGTCAAGCCTTGGTAAGGTTCCACGCGTAGCGTCGTATTAAACCACATGCTCCACCGCTTGTGCGGGTCCCCGTCAATTCCTTTGAGTTTCAGTCTTGCGACCGTACTCCCCAGGTGGTACACTTAAAGTGTTAACTGCGGCACCGAACCCAGAGGGCCCGACACCTAGTGTACATCGTTTACGGCAAGGACTACCAGGGTATCTAATCCTGTTTGCTCCCCTTGCTCTCGTGTTTCAGTGTCAGCAGTCAGCCAGTAAATCGCCTTCGCCACTGGTGTTCCTCACGATATCTACACATTTCACTGTTACACCGTGAATTCCATTTACCTCTCTGACGCTCAAGCAAATCAGTTTCGAATGCAGTTCCTTGGTTGAGCCAAGGGATTTCACACTCGACTTAGTTTGCCACCTACACACCCTTTACACCCAATCAATCCGAGTAACGCCTGCCACCTCCGTATTACCGCGGCTGCTGGCACGGAGTTAGCCGTGGCTTCCTTTGCTGGTACTGTCACCCTGAAGTTTTGTTGGAACTCCAGAGATTCCTCCCAGCTGACAGTGCTTTACGACCCGAAGGCCTTCATCGCACACGCGGCGTCGCATTGTCACCCTTTCGGGCATTGCAAAAGATCCTCGACTGCAGCCTCCCGTAGGAGTCTGGGCAGTGTCTCAGTCCCAATGTGGCTGACCATCCTCTCAGACCAGCTACCCGTCAAAAGCCTTGGTGGGCCGTTACCTCACCAACAAGCTGATAGGACGCGAGCTCATCTCCAAGTAATAGGCCTTACGGTCCCCACTTTCTACCGCAACAGGATGCCCTGTCGTGGTCTTATGCGGTTTTAGCCTCGGTTTCCCAAGGTTGTTCCCCGCTCGGAGGTAGATTGCTCACGCGTTACTCACCCTTTTGCCACTATCTATTGCTAGATCGTTCGACTTGCATGCCTAATCCACGCCGCCAGCGTTCACTCTGAGCCAGGATCAAACTCTCCAATTATAAATATTGAATAAGTTAGTCCCGGCTTATTCCCGCAAAAAAATCGTTAAAACGATGATCTTGCGGATCATTAATCGGTCACGTGAACTCGTTGTGAAAGAACAAATAAAAAATCCGCCAGAGACGGATCTTATAAAAAAGCAAAAAGCATCGAGACGATGCCTTTATTCTTCATCCTCTGATATCAGATTTATTCCAAAATTGTCAAGGCGAAGTGATCAAATACCTTCTCCCTTCTTCAGGATCCTGTCTACCAGAGCCTTTGGGCCCTGCAATCAGTATCCTTCGGTGTTCTTCAAATATACCATATTCGAAATTTTTGTCAACACTTTTTTAAAAAAAATTCCGATTTCATATATGGCCATCTCGGCCATATTACGCTCAACTCCGACATGTCATCCCATCTACAAAAAAGGCTTTAGTAGTGTCACCCGGAAAATTACTTATCTATTTTAATAAATCGTATCTTTGCAAATCTCTTACCGGCCCTAATTTCATAATCTTGTTCCAGTAAAAGCGATCCATCTATTTTATCAATTTTATTTCCGTTTACCTCTACGGCACCCTCCTGAATCTTTCTTTTCGCTTCCCCTCTGCTTTCGAAGATGTGAGCATTATCAGCCAGTGCAGAGATGATAGGAATCGATTCCTGAGCGCTTACCGGTATTATCTGCAATTTTACATCCTGCGGAAATCCCTTGTCCTTAAAAGCCCTGTCAAATTCCTGCGCCTGTTTTTCGGCTTCGTCTTTGCCGTGATACTGCGTAACTATGGTTTTCGCGAGATTCACCTTGGCCTGTTTTGGATGGAGTTTTCCCGAATTGACGTCATCCTTAAGTCTCTTTGTATCTTCGTCGGTAAGAAGCTCGTAATACTTCCACATAAGCTCGTCAGAGACAGACATGAGCTTACCGAACATATCTTTCGCGTTCTCGTTTATACCGACGTAATTCCCAAGAGACTTGGACATCTTATTCACGCCATCGAGCCCTTCCAGAAGAGGCATCGTCAAGACAACCTGGACCTCCTGACCGTACGTCCCCTGGACATCCCTGCCGACCAGGAGATTGAACTTCTGGTCGTTTCCGCCAAGCTCCACGTCGGCCTTTAAGGCAACGGAATCATACCCCTGTAGAAGAGGGTAGAGAAACTCCAGCATGGTGATGTTCTTCTGCTGTTTATAACGATTGAAAAAATCGTCTCTCTCCAATAGGCGCTGGACCGAATAGCGCGACATCAATTCCGCTATAGCGGCGATATCCATCTTTGAAAGCCACTCGCTGTTAAAACGGACTTCAAGCTTATCTACATCAAGGACCTTTGCGATCTGTTTCTGGTATGTCCTGGCATTTTCATCGACCTCAGCCCTGGTAAGGCGTGGTCTCGTCTTGGACGCGCCGGAAGGATCCCCTATCATAGCCGTATGGTCGCCTATCAGGAAAACTACCCTGTGGCCAAGCTCCTGAAAATGCCTCATCTTCCTTAATAATACGGTATGACCAAGATGTATATCGGGAGTTGTGGGATCGAAACCGGCCTTGATCACAAGCGGCTTATTATTCTTGACAGCGAGCTCAAGCTTCTTTTTGAGCTCATCATATTGTATGATCTCGACGGTCCCGCGCCTGATAAGGTCCAGGTGTTTATTGATATCTTTTTCCATAATGGGTATTGTACAGATTCGGTTTGGGAAAGTCAATGGTGTTGAATGAGAAATGGGATGTGGAATGCGTACTGACTATTTTTTCAGGACTCTCTTGAACTCTTTGGTAAGCGCGGGGAGTATCTCAAAAAGGTCCCCGACGATACCATATGTGGCTACCTTAAATATAGGGGCGTCCGGGTCCTTGTTGATCGCGACTATCACCTTCGCGGATTGCATACCTATAAGGTGCTGTATCTGGCCGCTTATGCCGCAAGCTATGTACAGTTTGGGGCATACCGTTTTTCCGGTCTGCCCTACCTGATGAGAATAAGGCATCCATCCCGCGTCCACGGCACTGCGCGAAGACCCAACGGCCGCGCCCAGGACTTTAGCCAGGTCCTTGACCAAAGAGAATTTCTCAGTCCCGCCTATGCCGCGCCCACCGGATACGATGATATCCGCCTCCGTAAGGTTAACAGTCTCCTCTATCTCATCCACTATATCGATAAGGGTTGTCCTGGACCTCAGATCGCCGGGCTCAAACTTTTTTCTTATTACCTCGGCCTTATGGGCCTTATGGATCTCGGCTTCTTTCATCACTTTGTGCCGTACGGTCGCCATTTGCGGCCTGTGGTTTGGCGTGATTATCGTGGCCATGATGTTCCCGCCAAAGGCGGGCCGGGTCTGCAAAAGAAGCCTTTCTTTCTCATCTATGTCCAGGCCGGTGCAATCCGCCGTCAACCCGGCATCGATGGTAATAGCCACCCTGGACACCAGGCTCCTGCCTATTGTAGTGGCCCCGCAAAGCAGGATCTCAGGTTTATATTCCTGAACGAGCTTAACCAGGACGTTCGTATACGGCTCATCCTGATAAAATTTCAATTCCGGAGAATCGGCTATATATATCTTATCGGCTCCTCTTGCCGACAGTTCATCGATCTTTGATTCAATATCGCTGCCCAATATCACCGCACAGAGCTTCACCCCGAGCTTCCTGGCCAGTTTCTTACCTTCGCCGAGCAGCTCAAAAGAGATGGTCTGTACCACACCTTTCTTCTGCTCGCAAAATACCCAGACGTCCTTAAATGACGTGAGGTCCTTCTTGCTCTCCCGGCCCTTCTGGATCTCGATCGCCTTGAATTTGCAGGTATCCACACAGGCGCCGCAAATATTACATTTCGAAAGATCAATGACGGCCTTCTTGTCCATCATCTGTATCGCGCCGAACGGGCATGACCTTGTACAGAGAGTGCATCCCGTGCAGTTATCAAATATTATCCTTATCGCATCCGGCTCGTTCTTCATATTACAGCACTATGTCCTTCAATAGTTCAGTGATCTTTACCGCGACTTCCGACGCATCGCCCTTAAGGATCTCTCCTCCCTTTCTCTGAGGCGGAGTAAATATCTTCACGACCCTTGTCGGCGACCCCTGCAACCCGATGCAATCAGGATCGCAATCTATATCTTCGGCCGTCCATTTTGTTATCCTGGCGGACTTCGCCTTCATCATCCCTTTCAAAGACGGTATCCGCGGGCTATTGATCTCTTTGACCACGGTTATCAGGCACGGCATCGGAGCTTCCACTATATCATATCCCTCTTCCGTCATCCTCTCCACTCTTATCTTATTATCCTTAAGCTCCTCTATCTTCTTTACGTAGGTTACCTGCGGAATATCAAGATGGGTGGATATGCCGGGTCCGACTTGAGCGGTATCGCCGTCTGATGCCTGCTTCCCGCATATGATAATATCGTACGTGCCTATCTTTTTAATGGCGCATGACAAGGTATAGCTGGTAGCCCATGTATCCGAGCCCGCGAATTTCCTGTCGCTAACAAGCACGGCTTCATCGCACCCTACGGAGATGGCGTCCTTTAACGCGTTCTCGGCTTGAGGAGGCCCCATCGTTACGACCGTTACTTTACCGCCGAACTTCTCTTTAAGGCGCACACCTTCCTCTATCGCATAAGCATCGAACGGATTGACGACGCTCTCCACCCCTTCGCGTATAAGCGTGTTCGTTACCGGGTCTATCTTGACATCCGTTGTGTTGGGGACCTGTTTTATGCAGACTATTATATGCATGGCGCTGTCTACCTCAGGCTTTCCTTGATGATATTCGCCGCGATGACGTTGCGCTGTATCTGGTTAGTGCCTTCGTATATCTGCGTGATCTTCGCGTCGCGCATGAACTTCTCTATCGGATAATCTCTCATATAGCCGTACCCGCCGAATATCTGCACCGCGTCGACAGTGACCTTCATGGCGACATCGCTGGCAAAAAGCTTAGACATAGCCGACTCCTTGGCGATGTTCTTCGCGCCGGAATCAACCATCCTGGCCGTTGCCATAACAAGGGCCCTGGCCGCCTCTATCTGGGTGCCCATATCGGCCAGCATATGCTGTATTGCCTGGAAGCTCGATATAGGCTGTCCGAACTGGATCCTCTTCCTCGAATATTCCACGGCAAGATCAAAAGCCCCCTGGGCGATACCAACCGCCTGCGCCGCCACTCCGGGCCTTGATTTATCGAACGTCTTCATCGCCACAATAAATCCCATGCCTTCCTTGGATATAAGGTTTTCTTTCGGTATTTTACAGTCGGTGAATATCACTTCTCTGGTCGCGGAGGCCCTGATACCAAGCTTTTTCTCTTTCTTCCCGAAATCGATGCCTTTCGTGCCCTTCTCTACTATGAAAGCACTTGCTCCCCGGGCCCCTTTCGATTTATCGGTTATCGCTATTACCGTATATATCTCCGCTTCGCCGGCATTTGTGATCCACTGTTTGGCCCCGTTTAGCACATAATGATCACCTGATTTTTTTGCTGTAGTCTTTATGCTTCCGGCGTCCGACCCCGCCTCCGCCTCTGTGATACAGAACGCGGCAAGCGTCTTTCCCTTCGCGATATCCGGAAGATATTTCTTTTTCTGATGTTCGTTCCCGTATAACAATATAGGATAAGTACCTAAGGCGGTCCCGGCGAAGCCGAGCGCTATAGAGCCGCACGCCCTCGATAGCTCTTCGGCGACTATGCTCATCTCCACACATCCCCCGCCCGTCCCTCCGTATTCCTCGGGTATGTATATACCGAACAAGTCGCTATCGGAAAGGGCCTTCATAATATCCCAGGCAAACTCTTCCGATTCGTCATACTTGGCCGCGACGGGACGGATCTTATCATTAGCGATTTGGCGGGCCAGATCCCTTATCATGGTCTGCTGTTCAGTAAGAAAATAATCCATAACAACATCTCCTTATTCGGATTTCAAATCTAACTCTTAACTGACTTTCTTCGCGACCAGCGTCGCGTTATGGCCTCCGAAACCGAGGGCATTGGACATAACGACATCGATCTTGGCCGCCCTGGGTTGATTCGGCACATAATCCAGGTCGCAATCCGGATCCGGCGTCTCATAGTTGATAGTGGGTGGAACGATCTGATATTTGATGGCAAGCGCACAGGCGATCATCTCTACGCCGCCGGCCGCCCCGAGCAGATGCCCGGATACCGATTTAGTGGAACTGATGGCCAGTTTTTTCGCATGCGAGCCGAATACCTTCTTTATAGCGAGCGTTTCGATCCTGTCGTTGTAGACCGTCGATGTGCCGTGAGCGTTGATATAGTCGACGCTTTCCGGCTTGATCCCGGCGTCTTTCAGGGAAGCGACCATGCACCTTATGCCGCCGTCTCCTCCGGGATCCGGCGCGGTCATATGGTAGGCGTCTCCGCTCATGCCATATCCCATAAGTTCACAATAGATCTGCGCATTCCTATTTACCGCATGCTCATATTCTTCCAAAAGGACAATGCCTGCCCCTTCCCCCATTACGAAACCGTCCCTATTTTTATCAAATGGCCTCGAAGCCCTCTCAGGCTCATTGTTATACGCGGTCGATAGCGCCTTCAGCGCGCAAAATCCGCCGAAACCCATGTGGGTGATCGCAGCCTCCGCCCCTCCGCACATCATGGCATCCGCCTCTCCCCGCTCAATGATCCGGAAGCCGTCGCCTATAGCGTGATTTCCGGTCGCGCAGGCGGTCGCTACCGCGGAGTTAGGCCCTTTCAGGCCCAGGGTTATAGATACCTGTCCTGACGCCATATTCACTATCAGCATGGGTATAAGGAAAGGGGATATCCTGTCGGGCCCCCTTTGCGGCCCCAGGTCAAGGAACTGCTTGTACTCCGCTTCTATTATATGCAATCCGCCTATACCGGAACCGATCATCACGCCGAACCTGTTCCTGTCCACCTTGCTCATGTCGATCTTCGAATCGGCCAGGGCCTGCTTGGCGGAGACTACGGCGAACTGGACAAACCTGTCCATTCTCTTCATCTCTTTTGGGGATAACAGCGAGGATGGGTTAAAATCCTTGACTTCGGCGCCTATTTTACATGTAAAGTACGTCGGATCGAAGGATTGAATGCGCCTTGTGCCGCTTTTGCCTTCCAGGAGGGATTTCCAAAATTCGTCTACAGTATTTCCTACGGGAGACACTACGCCAAGACCCGTTACTACTACTCTTCTTTTCTTAGACATTATACTTATTTACCGGACTTCTCTTCGATGTATCTCAGCGCATCTCCGACTGTCATGAGTTTTTCGGCATCCTCATCAGGTATCTCTATGCCGAACTCCTCTTCAAGCGCCATGACAAGCTCAACCGTATCCAATGAATCCGCCCCTAAATCATCAACAAATTTGGCACTATCCGTGACTTCTTCTTTCTTCACTCCAAGCTGATCAGCGATAATCTGTCTGATTTTATCCTGAGATACTTCCACTTTTAGCCTCCTAGTTTAGCGGTTAGCGGTTGACGGTTGGCGGTTAGTTTGAATTACTATTCGCCAAGCCCTTTACGCTAAGCGCTGGTTTACATTACCATCCCACCATCAACTTGTATAACCTGGCCCGTTATATATGAGGACGCGTCGCTTGCAAGAAACAGGGCAAGATCGGCAACATCCTTCACTGTCCCGAACTTGGATAGGGGAACAAACTTGAGCATTTCGTTCTTCACCTCATCCGATAACTTTGCCGTCATGTCTGTTTGGATAAAGCCCGGGGCGATGGCATTGGCTCTTACGTTCCTTGAAGCCAGTTCTTTTGCAACCGTCTTCGTAAACGCGATTAAGCCCCCTTTTGATGCAGCGTAATTGGCCTGACCTGGGTTTCCCATTATACCTATGATGGAAGCGATGTTGACAATCCTGCCGTCTCTCTGTTTCATCATTATCTTAGAAACGGCCTTTGTGCAATTGAACGCACCTTTCAGGTTAACGGCCAGTACGAGATCCCAGTCTGTCTCTGACATCCTGACCAGGAGCGAGTCTCTGGTTATTCCCGCATTGTTTACCAGTATATCGATTTTCTTAAATTTGTCAAGGGTTTTTTGGACAAACGAATCGACCTGATCGGACTTAGTGACATCAACGACCCCCGTAACGGCAACCCGGCCAAGCGATTCTATCTCTTTCTGCGTAGAAGCAAGCGTTTCCGCGTTCACATCGCATATTGATATGTCCGCGCCTTCCCTGGCATACGCGAGCGATATCTCCCTGCCTATGCCTCTGGCCCCGCCCGTCACTACAGCTACCTTGTCTTTTAGACGCATATCAACCTTTCATTGAAAACTTCTGATATTTTATCTTCAAACTGAACTTTGTCAAGTGAATTTTTTTATTAAGGGCGCGTCAAGCGACCTTGAGGGGCAGCAGGCCCCGCCATTTCCCGGCAAGGACCTTGCAATTACGCTTCAGCAGGCCGTAATCATCCTTCACCAGGTCCTTGTAATCGCGCGTTTTCCTGGTCATCCCTCCATTCCCCAGATGGATGGCCTCTATCTTTAAGACCATGTTCCTGAAGCCCGCGCGGACGCTCTCCAGGGATACGTCAAGATCGTAACAATGCATATAGCCATACGCTTCATCAAGGCCGCCTATTTTATCCAGAAGTTCGCGGCGCATCGTAAAGCATAATCCATCAATTACAGCTACCCATGCCGACTCCTCCTTCATGGGCTCGTTGAGATCCTCGTTCTGCAGATCGTGCTTCAGGCTTTCCTCATTGACGCATCCGTTCGCGTAGATCTCCTGCCTGCCCGCGAGGCCGACTATGCCGATCCTGGCGTTTTCGTCCATGACGCGGGTTATCTTATCAAGCCATCCCGGCTCCATGATCACCACATCATTATGCATGACCATGATATATTTCCGTCCGGAACCGGATATCCCCTGGTTGATGGCCGCGATAGGTCCCACATTCCTCTGGTTCCTTATATACTTGATATCCGCCTTACCCGACATCAGATCGAAGTAAGCCTTCACGTCGGGCCTGGAACCATTATCGACCACAACAAGCTCGAACGGGGAAGCGCCTTTGTTCCTCAGGATGGAATCCACGGCAAGCTTTGTATAGCCCAGCTGGTTCCATACCGCCATGATTATGCTCACGCCGCTATTTTGGCTCATATATCCCGAAAGTACGGTCTATCCCCATACCGTATATCCTTACCGGCGCGATCTTACGGATCAATTCATCCGGACCCTTAAAAAATACCTTTATATAATTCCCTGTGTAGCCCATCAATAATCCCATGACCTTATCGCGTTTTTCCTCAACGAGAACATCAAGCGTCTCGTTCAGGAACTTTCTCTTAAAAAGATACGACGCGTTCTGGGCCACCTCGTTGAGCTCGCCGTACCTTCTCTTCAGCTCCTCATTCTTCACGATATTCGCCATGCCGTAAGCGGCCGTATATCTTCTCCTGGAAAAAGTGAATATGTGCGTCCTTGCCGGCATAAGATCCTTTACGAATCTTACCGTATTTTCGAAATTCTTCTCCGCTTCCCCGGGAAAACCTACCAGGACATCCGTAGTTATGGATATATCCGGCATCTTCGCCCTTATCCCGGCGATGAGTTCGGCGTATTCTTTCGTAGTGTAAAGCCTGTTCATGAGCCTTAGCACCTCATCATCGCCGGACTGAAGCGGAATGTGCAGATGGCGGCATATCCTCGGGCTTCCGGCCATATAATCTATCAGTCCACTCGTGACATATTTCGGCTCTATAGATGATAGCCGGACGCGGAAATTCCCCGGGATCGAATCCAACCGCATTAAAACATCGACCAGTCCTGCGGGCCCGGGCCCGATATCACTAGCGGCGGCCTGCGGGTAAAACTCCTCCCCCCACGCCCCCAGGCATATTCCCGTTAGAATGATCTCCATGTAGCCGTTATCGACTATGCCCTTTACTTCGTCTATTATGTCTTTGAGCGGTTTCGATCGAAGCGGCCCCCTGACCAGCGGGATCTTGCAATAAGAACAGGCATTCTCGCACCCGTCCTGTATCTTGACGAATACCTTGGCATGGTCCTTAAGGCCCGTGACCTTGAGCGAAGGCGCGCTACGCTCCCGGTACACCGTCCTGTCCTTCGCCCTTTCAGAAGGGCTATCTACATAATCCGTTGGCTCGGACCCCAGGATGTCGACAATCCTGGCCTTGTCTTCGTTCCTGATTATATACGACACGCCGGGCAGGAACGAGATGTCGTCGGTATTCTTCTCCACGTAACAGCCGGTCACTACTATAAGGGCCTTCGGATTGGTCCTGTGAAGCGATCCTATCAGGTGCCTCGACTCTTTATCGGCGCGCTGCGTGACGGTGCATGTATTGATTATATATATGTCCGCCAGCTCTTTGGACAAACATTCCATGAACCCGGCCTGCGTAAGGAGCTCGCGCATTGCCTGGGATTCATACTGATTGACCTTGCAGCCAAGGGTGTAGATGTAGAATCTTTTGTTCTTAGCGGTCTTGGAATTCATAATTGAGTATGGCCAGGACCGCAAGCCCGGCCGTATCGCTCTTGAGGACCCTGGGTCCCAGGTTGACGAGCTTGAAACCGGCATTTCTGGCAAGCGCGATCTCATCCGGAGTAAAATCGCCCTCAGGGCCGATGGCGATCGCAACCTTCCCGCCTTTAAAACCGGATATGGCATCTTTAAGAAGGATTGCCTCGTCGCTCAATGCGGCTATGAGACAAAGATCGTAATCGCTCGAATCCTTTATCGCGCCGGCAAGATCGCCGATCTCTTTAACAAACGGTATGTCGGGCCTGCCGCATTGCTTTGAGGCTTCAAGCGCTATCTTGCGCCACCTTGAAACCCTCTCCCTCCTTTTTGGATCCGTCCATTTCGGGATGGTCCGGCCTGTTATGACCGGGACCAGGGCGGACACTCCAAGCTCGGTCGCTTTCTCCACTATGCTCTCCATCCTCTCTTTTTTAGGCAGAGCCTGGATAAGCGTAAGCCTGGAATTGCTTAATGAGACAGGGGCCCTGGTCTCCACTATCTCGACTTCCAGGGCCTTTTTCTTTATATCTGTGATAAAACCTATGTACTCCTTCCCAGTCCCGTCAAACGCCACGACCTTATCGAGCTTCCTCAGGCGCATCACCTCAAGTATGTGATGCGCCTCGGTTCCCGCGATGACGATCTTATTCCCCTTAACGAATTCAGCGCTTACGTAAAAACGCCCCATGGCAGATTTATTTCTTTACCGTCTTCGGCGCAGGGACCGCGGCTACAGCGGCCGCAGGGACCGCAGGGGCCGGAGCCTCTATTTCCACCCTCACATCTTCCCCTGCCTTCACCTTTACGTCTTTTCTGGCCTGTGGAGACGGCAAAAGTATTTCTATATCATAAGAGCCTTCGAGCACCTCTACGGCACGGTTTGTCGCGGTCGAAGAGACGATCTCCGCCTTACCGGCCTGCCTGATCCTTACAGGATACCGCATGTCTTTCCCCGCAGAATCCGCCGCGGCAACGAACAAGATACCGGAAATACACCCCAGATCTATCGCCGTTTCTTTCCCGCTTTCGACCTTCACTTCTTTCATGAAATATGGAGGCGTCGTTTCCAGGCGGATATCGTAAGCTCCTGATATAATTTCGATAGGCCTGTTGACGGCTGTTGTCGCCACGGAATACCCGGTATTGGAATCGGTCATTTGCGCGGAGAATGCCGCAGGTTTCTTCTTCGCCGTCAAGGCCTTTATATTGATCGCTCCCGTAAGGATACCGGCGTCCTTTACCGTCTCCTCGCCCTTCACGACCTTGACGCCTTTCGTTATTACAGCCGGAAGCGTTTCTATCTCAATGTCGTAGTTACCGGGGTTTAACTCTCCCATCCTGTTCGATGTAAGAGAGCTCGAAAATACGCTGGTATCGTTATCCACCACCCTGAAGGCCTTCACTCTCAGGTTAAGCGCCTTCTGGCCCGATCCAAGCACTTTTACCGTTAAGCCGCCCTTACCTTTTGAAAATGTCTTTTTTGCGGGGGCCTGAGCTTTCTCTTTATCGCCTGTCTTCGCCTTTGCCTTCTCCTTAGCGGCAACAGCCGGTTTACCGATAACACCTTTTTTATGACCACCTATCCTTGGTAATATTATGATACCAACCGCAAACGCCGCCACAACAACCGCTATCAGCAATTTCTTGTTTTTCATCCTCATTCTCCTTTCTCTTGGAACACTTCGGCCGAAAACACATATAATTCGGTATCCTTGTCCTTCCACGCATTAGGACCAAGTCCGGCCTTATGCGCGCACAGGCTCGTAAGGAATTCTTCCTTGCCCCATCCCGTCTCTGTCGCGACCTGAGGCAGATAGACCCCGCTTCGATACCCCTTCCTTATCATGACGCCATGTCCGGGAATGGTTATTTCCGCATGGCTTTGCACCTTCTTCATCGGAGACAGAACCGAGATCTCCAGGTCTACCTTAACGATCTCGTCGGCCCGCAAAGCGGGAAACCTCGGATCTCCGGTTGCCGCTTCTATAGCCATATCGGCAACGGTCTGGTAAAGAGGCCCATGGCCTGCCATGTTCCCGATGCATCCACGCAACTGCCCGGACTCGTGCAATGTAACAAAAACCCCCATAGGGCTGTTCAGCCCCGGATCGGGTTCGACAAAAGCGGCCCTTTTTCCGTCTTTTACGTAGGCGGTAATGGACTCTCTGGCTATCCGGAGAAGCCTCTTACGCTGTGTATCGTTCAACATACGAGTCTCTCCTTCTTTTTCTTTAACCGTATCCGCCGGAACACCGCTCTTATATATAACCGCGCTCATATATCCCACCACCCTGTTCTTGTCTCCCGCGGTATCCCCTGAATTCGCGTATTTCAGCACCTTCACATCTTTATATCCCAGCTTTTCCGCGGCAAGGAGAACTGCGGTAACCGGCATCATTCCGCAGAGCTCGCATATCTGCATACGCGCTTCTTCATACAACTCCTTGCCGGCCATCCTTTGTATTACTGAGATCGTGTGCTTATCTATGGATCGGGCTTCTTCGTATGTGTGGTAGTGGGACATATCCGTGCTGGCCACCACGAGACAATCGTCCCGCCCTTTGAGCGCATTGGCCAGGGCATCTGCCAGCGCAGACGCGTCGTCGAAGGATTGAGTGCCGAATGCGATCGGGACTATGCTGACGCCGCCAAGAGAGGCCTGGACGAAAGGTATCTGCATCTCTACGGAATTCTCGCCGTCAAAGGCTTGAGGGAAGGCGCGGATCCTTTCGCTTTGCCTTTTTATCTCCGCCGCCAGCTTCTCATCGACCCGTACCGCGCCAAGCGGCGTCCCGAACGACCCTTTATCGAAGATGGATATGCCGTCAAAAGATTGCCTATGCGAGAACCCCACTATGACAACGGTCTTGACCCCTCTATCTTTTACGCTTTTAAAACCATAGGCCGCTACCGGCCCCGAATAACCATAACCCGCGTGAGGGGAAATGACGGCAAATATCCTGCCATCGATATTTTCCGGCACGGCGGAATCGAGATAGCCCTGCAACTGTCTTGCCAGGACCGGCCCGGAAGCCGGATACCAGCTCCCCGCGAGATCGGCCTCCTTGTCCTGACCCGGATAAGCCGCATTATTCATAAATAGGATCCCCGCTATAATAATGGCCTCTAAGGTCCTATTTAAATGACTCAACAGCCTCTTTTTCTGTGGAATATACATTGAATATCTTATCCAGCTTGGTAAGCCTGAAAACCGTCTTAGAGTGTTCGGTAAGGCACGCGAAGGCCACGCGGCCGCCTAAAACGCCAACCTTGGCATTGAAACTCGCGAGGACGCCAAGCATCAACGAAGGAATAAAAGAACACATACACATGTTGATCACGAAGTTCTTGTTCGGGTCCGAGGCGAGCCTGTAGAGCAGGGTCTTGAGGGCCTCTATTTCCTCCATCGCCGTTTCGGAAGATAGAAAAGTTATGACAGTTATATCCTTTATTATAGCCGTCTTGAAATATTTTTTCATATCTGCTTCACGTTGTTTTAGGTCCTTCGCTTCGTATGAGTAAGTTCGTGAGCTGATCAAGGTCCTTCGTAGGCCTGCAGCATAACTACAGCCTCCTCAGGATCAAATTTTGCCTCAGTAATACTATAGCAAAATTTGGTGGAGCCAGCGAGAGTCGAACTCGCGACTCAGCGTTGCGAACGCTGCGTAATCCCACTTTACTATGGCCCCGGTTTTTCGCTACTCCCCGAATCTTGAATCTATGCTCCTTACGTAGGTTACCAGCCTTTTCCTGAAATCCACTTCGAAATCAAATGTCCGCACTGTACTCCTGCCTATAGCAACATCGCTTTTATAATCCCATTTGTAGGTTACAAGCCACTTCCCGCGTTTTTCTGTAACGGATACAAGGGTATGCACCACCTTAGAGTCAGGATCATCGCTGGCCAACTCCCGCCTCAATACCTCCGATGCTACCATAACGGCCCTGTTCTTATCCCCCGCCAATCGGTCCGTCTCTACTTCTATGTCATCGCCTAATTCTAGCCTGGACCTGTCGTCAAACCCGAGAATGCTCCATCGTACCCTGTAATTCTCCGCATATAAAGTATCATGACTGAGCGCCAAAACCAAAGTAAATATGATAAAAGATATCAGGCGTTTTCGTTTAGCCATTTCAGATAATCCTTACTTCCAAATTCTATACCTGTAGCTATGATCTCCGGTATATCGTAGCTATGTATAGATTTGATTATACGCTCTATTTTATTAAGGTTGACCCTTCGGGCCTTCATGATACACAGGACTTCATTAGCGGTATCTATCTTGCCTTTCCACCAGAACTTTGAAATTACACCCTCCGTAATATTCGCGCAGGCGATCGCCCTTTCCTTAAGAAGACGGTCAACCACCCTGCGGGCTTCTATAACCGAAGAAAATGTAGTAAATACCATGACAAACCTAGTTCGCATGAAAGATACCGAGCCCCGATTCGATCGTATTATAATGGATATCCACCGTGTCTTCCAGCTTCCGGGCATACCCACCGGCAAGGACAACCGCCACAGGCACGGCTCTTTTGAAGGCCTGTTCAAAAATGAACAGGTCCCTTCTTTTCAGCCCTTCCCTGGTAAGAGACAGGCCTCCGATCTGGTCTTCCTCATACGGATCGGCCCCCGCGACATAGATCATGATATCCGGCGCGAATATATCCATTATACCGGGGATATTATCATGGAGCGCCTTAAGATATTCTTCGTCTCCGGCTTTATCGGGAAGACCGATATCCATTCTGGACCGGGGCTTAACGAACGGATAATTATCTTCCTGGTGTATTGAAAATGTATAAACGCCGGGATCGTTGGAAAATATCGCAGCGGTGCCGTTGCCCTGATGAAGATCACAATCGATAACGATCGCCCTGGCCGCTTCCTGTCTTTTGAAAGCGGATCTGATTCCGACGGCTATATCGTTCAATACGCAAAACCCCTCGCCATGGTCCGGAAAGGCATGATGAAAACCGCCCCCTATATGTATACCGATACGTTCACGGATCGCGATATCTACCGCAAGTTTGGTACCCTGACAACATATAAGCGATGCGCGCACCAACTCTTTGGAATAGGGCAGTTCCAGCCTCATCAGATCCTCCGTAGACATCTCACCCTTTTTCAATTTGTTCAGGTATTGCCGGGTATGCACCATAAGCAAATCTTCGTCATCCGCCGGCCCGGGACATATAAATTCCATCCTTTTCCTAAACAAGGATCCGCTCAAGAGTCTTTCCTTAATGCGATTGTATTTTGTGGTTGGAAAAACGTGGGTCCCGATATTTACCGCGTAGTCTTCAGAATATACAAGCCTTATCATTTCGGCGCGTCGGATAATGGCATTCGCGCGGTCAGGTAAGCTCTTTTATCATTCCGCTTACGGCGTCCTGGATCAGCTCCCAATCTTCCTGGTTATGGACCGCGAACTTCTGCTTCCTCTTCCATCCGCCCTCTTCCCTCTTCTGCCACAGATAAAAACATACCTGTTTCCTGCCGTAACTTTCTAGCAGGACTACAGCCGACCACCATCCGAACCGCTTATTTACCGTCTTTTGATCCAATACTTTCAAAGGGTCTATTATGGGCACCTTTTCGTCATCCCTTGGACTTCTCTTCTCTTCCATAAAAACCTCCGGTTATCTTCTTAAATACAACTGGTAATCGGGGTTTGGACCTTCTACTACAATATGGCCTTCTCTGGCAAGCCACCCCAAGCTCATCAATACCCTGTCACGGCCTGTATCGATCCCTCGTATCACCTGAGATAGAGTGCACTTCCCGTGCTGATCAAGATAATGCCATATATCGCCGGCTGTAATCCCTATTTCGGTTATCATGTCATCCCCTCCTTTTCTTCCCTCTTATTATAGCTTCCGCATAGCGGGCAGATCGACATCTCTTCGTGTTTTGAATCGACATACACATTCGCGCAAAGGGCGCATTTCCATATGAATTCGACATCTTTAGGCGTAAATCTCTTTGTATTACCCAATGCTGATAATAACCATATAATAAGGACCGTTATTACAGTAAACAATATATGGAAGAATATTAGACTAGATATATCTAATTTTATCATAATAATACCAATAGTCAATAGCTGCGGACATAATTAGTAATCGCCCGGATCGGGTTGAGGTTCGAGCTTGCGCCCAAAAATGGGCTCGTCAGCGAGCATCCCTATTAATCCCGGAGACCTCCCGTCCTCATCATGACCGGCGGGGGACACGATCCATGAAAAGTCATTCAGGGCTTCGGTTTTACCGGTATGACCCTTACCGGCCTTTTCCATATAACGTTTTTCAAGATACGACCGCTCATCCGGACTGACCCTGACCTCTATCGCCTGCCTCGCGAATAACGGTCCGAGGAATGAGACTTTCGAGAATTTTACCGCTTTTGACGGCGGAGCGGAAGCTACGATCTTTATCGCGGCCATCCAGAACGCATGAAGAGCCAAAGATATAAGTATGGCTGCGGCAAAGATCCTGTAATCATATGCGCTGATATTTTTCTGCATGATCCGCCCTATCTGACGGTAGCGATATTTACCTGCGACACCCCTTCGCTTCTGCACATATCCCAGATCTCCACTATCAAACCCAGCGAAGCCTGGCTGTCCGACTTTATCAGTAACGACGCCTTCTCCTTCGCTACCAGCCGGAGCTTGGACATGAGCTCATCCTTGGTCATCTCCCTGTCATTCAGGTACATCCTATCCTCTTTTGTTATGGTTATGACGACATTCTCCTGCTGAATGACTTCGCTGGTGACCGCTTTGGGCAGGTTGACGCTGATGCCGGGCTGGAAAATAAAACTGGATGTGAAAACAAAAAATATGAACAGCAGGAAGAATACGTTAATGAGGGGCGTCATATCGACGAGCCCTTTTTCTATGCGCAAACGCCTCTTAAACTTCATAAGTATCTCTTTTTGAGGACAACAGGTTCACGAGATCGGTAGCGCTCCTCTCCATATCGAAGACAAGGCTGTCCACCTGGCTGACAAGGTAATTGTAAGCGACATACGTGGGTATGGCGACGGACAGGCCCGCAAGCGTCGCAAGCAAGGCTTCCCATACGCCTCCGGCAAGGTCGCCGGGATTTACCGGGGACATGGCGATAGCTTTCTGCTGAATGACCTGGAACGATTTTATCATTCCCGTAACCGTCCCCAAGAGCCCCAACAGCGGAGCTACGTGCGCTATGGTCGCAAGCACGGGCATGTGTTTTTCCAGCCTCGGTATTTCAAGCTGTGCGGCTTCTTCAACCGCCTCTTTGATCTCCGGCTTAGACCTGTCGTGCTTTAAAATACCGGCTTTCACTATGTGAGCTATCGGGCCGGGCGTAGCGTTACACATCTCGATAGCTTCGATTATCTTGTTCCTTTTCAGCACACTGGTCACCTGGTCCATGAACCTGTTCGAGTCGACCCTTGCCCTGCTTAAATGGTATATACGCTCCAGCACGACCCCAAACGCGATGATGGAAGACAGGATGATCAGATACATCATAGGCCCGCCTTTTTGGATCAAATCCCACATAACTCCTCCTATCTTACTTTTCCCCTCTCCACTTAAGCCAATCCAGCCGCTGCCTGGCGAATTTCGACTCTTCGATATCCATATTACGGAGTTTCTCGTAAAGTTTTATCGCTTCTTCTATCTTGCCCAATCTCTCAAATACCTGCGCGCATTTCAGCTGGGCCCTTACCGACCAGAACATGCCTTTTGAATACAGGTACGGCACCTTCAGGTACTCTTCCGCGGCTTTGTCCAGGTCAAGCTTTGCTTCGTACGACTCGGCTATTTCGTACTGTACCTGGGCGTTCGGCTCGTTATTGTCGTCTGTAAGGGCCTTCCTGAAATATTCGATGGCCGAATCGATATCCCTCTTATCGGTCTTGAGCTTCGCTATCTTCCTGTATGCGCTCTTCGATCTGTCCGAACCCGGAGATATAAGGGCCAATTCTTCAAATCTCGTTATGGCCTCGTCGATTTTGCCCTCGTCCGAAAGTGTGAGGGCGACCTGGTATAGCGCTTCGGAAGCGATCTGGTCGGTCTTGTGCTCCGATATCACCGACTCGAACGACTCCCTGGCCTTATCGTACATCGATCTTGAGCGGTAGTATTCCCCGAACCAGTATTTCACATCCGCGATATGCTCCGATTTCGGATAGTCATTCATGAATTTGGCAAAACGCTTAACCGCTTCATCCTCCCGCCTCATTTTAAAAAAAGACCATGCCGCGCGGTATTCCGCGGCCTCCTTGATTTCGGCGTCCTCGGACTCCATCCCCAGCGCTTCAAAAACCGGTAACGCTTCCGCGTACTTATTCGCGCCGTACAGCGAATCGGCCAGATACAGCCTTGCCTGCCATTTTAGCCCGCCGGACGGAAATTCCTGGAGGGCCCTTTCGAATTCCGAAGCCGCATGCTCAAAATCGCCCCACTTAAAATACGCCATGGCTAGCTGAAATATTATCTTCTCCCTGAGGCCGGTCTTGGGAAAAGACATTAGCGCGCTCTGATAGGCAAGAATAGCCTGATCATACTTATCCGTCACAAGAAAGAGGTTCCCTATCTGGTATTGAGCGTAATCGGCCCAAAAACTGTCGGGATATTTATCCAGGGCTATGTCGAAACTTTCCATCGCCTTCCTGTAATCCTTGCCGTCATAATAGATGTCTCCGATCTTGCATAACGCCGCGGCGCTGAGATTGATGTCTTTGGATTCCGTCTCCACAAGAACGAGCTCGTTTATCGCCTCATCGTTCCTTCCCCGGGACGCCAGTACCCATCCCAATTCGAAACGCATCTTGTCGACAAGGTCCGACCCCGGATATTTTTCTATCCCCTCCCTGCACGCCTTCTCGGACTCTTCATACATCTTTTGCGAACCCAGCAGCCTGGCCTTCATATAGTACGCCTCGGGGCCGGCATCGGACCCGGGATATTTTTCGATTATCTCGTCGCACGCCAAAAGCGCCTCTTTGGCCATATTCTCTTTTTCGTAGCTTTTTATCATTCCGATGAGCGAAGAGCTTTTCAAAAAATCGTTTGCCGCGGCGCCGAGACATTTCTTATATTCGCTCAGGCTCTTGGCGTATTCGCCGGTATTATAAAGAGCGTTCGCGGTCCGGTACACAGCAAATTGCGCCCATCTGGCTTCCGGAGCTATGGCAAGGGCTTTGTCGAAACAAGAGAGCGATTCTTTGTATTTGCCCTGGCTGAACAACGCCTCCCCTTTCAGGTAGAAGGCTTCCGGCGTTTTTTCCGACAACGGGAATTTTTCCAGGAACGACCCGAGGTCTTCATCGGCCTTTTCGTATTTTCCCAAAAGGTACCCACACTCGCCTATCCTGAAACCGGATTCCATAGCGACCTTCTCAAGGGGGAACTTCTTTATGACCTCCCGGAAGGATTCTACGGCATTTTCAAAAAGCCCCATTTTATAATATGCCCATCCTTTTGAATATATCGAGTAGCCCTGATACCTTGAAGACGGAAATTCGTCTATCACCTTCTGGTAATATTCCAGCGCCTTCTTATAATCGCCGCCGGCCAGGTACGTCTCGCCCTTCCAATACAGCGCTTCGTCGTAAAATTCCCCTCCCGCCGGAGAACTCAGCACCGTATCGAATTCATAAACAGCGCGGGAATAGTTGTTCAATTGATAATAACACCTGCCCAGCATAGAGTGGATCTGATAAATACGTTCTGTGCGGGGATAAGACCTCAAGAAGGCCTCAAACCTCTGCTGTGCCAGATCGTAGAAACCATCGCTATAAGCCTTTTTCGCATACAAGAAATCCGAATCTTCGGAAGTGTCGGCGAAAGAAAGCGGCGACATCAGCAAAAAAGCTATAAATAACAAACCAAATACCGTGGACCGTCGACTGTGGACCGTGGACTTTCTTCTCATTTAAGCGCTTCCTTCAGGTATTGCCCTGTATATGACTTTTTATCCCCGGCCACTTCTTCCGGGGTCCCCGCAACAACTATTTCGCCGCCGGAATCACCGCCTTCCGGGCCCAGGTCGATAATATGATCGCAGGTCTTAATCACATCGAGATTGTGCTCGATAACAAGCACCGTATTACCCTGGTCCACTAAGGCCTGCAGGACGATCAAAAGCTTATCCACATCGGCAAAATGAAGCCCGGTCGTAGGTTCGTCCAGTATATAGAAAGTCTTTCCCGTGGAACTCTTCGACAGCTCGGATGCCAGTTTTATCCTTTGGGCCTCGCCTCCGGAGAGCGTAGTCGCCGACTGACCCAGTTTTATATATCCAAGACCCACGTCGAATAACGTCTTCATCTTATTCCTTATCGCCGGAATGCCGGCAAAAAGTTCGAGCGCCTCCCGAACGGACATGTCGAGGACGTCGGATATCGATCTGCCCTTGTACTTAACGTCCAATGTCTGTTCGTTAAAGCGCCTGCCCTTGCATACCTCGCACTGCACATAGACATCCGGAAGAAAGTGCATTTCGATCTTCTTGATGCCGTCGCCCATACACGCTTCGCATCGTCCGCCTTTGACGTTAAAACTGAACCTGCCGGGCTTATAGCCGCGCACTTTTGAATCGGGCAATCTCGAAAAAATGTCCCTTATCGGGCCATACGCTCCGGTATAGGTGGCGGGATTCGACCTGGGCGTCCTGCCTATCGGCGACTGGTCTATCACTATCACCTTATCGATAAAATTGGCTCCTTCGACGCTCTTGTGCCGGCCGGGGATGACCTTTGAACGGTAAAATCTCTTAGCTAAAGCCCTGAAGAGTATATCGTCTACAAGCGTGCTCTTTCCGGACCCGGACACCCCCGTAACGCAGACGAATGTCCCGAGAGGGATCTCGACGTCGATATTTTTTAAGTTATGTTCCGACGCCCCTATAATCTTCAGCGCTTTTCTCCCCTTGACCGTCCTGCGAGATGAAGGCACTTTTATCTTCAGCTCTCCACGCAAGTACTTGCCGGTCAAGGACTCTTCGGACATCAATACATCGTTGATAGAGCCGCTGACAATGACTTCGCCTCCACGCTCTCCGGCCCCCGGGCCAAGATCTATGATATGGTCGGCCTTCCTTATCGTCGCCTCATCGTGCTCGACCACAATGAGGGTATTGCCCATGTTCTTCAGCGCGATAAGGGTATCCAGGAGCTTTGAATTATCTTTCTGGTGCAGTCCGATGCTGGGCTCATCGAGAATATAGACGACCCCTACAAGCCCGGACCCTATCTGAGTTGCGAGCCTTATCCTTTGGGCCTCCCCTCCGGAAAGCGTATGGCTTCTCCGGTCAAGAGTCAAATAATCGAGCCCGACGTTTATCATGAACTGAAGCCTGGAGACTATCTCCTTGAGCGCCTGATGCGCTATCTGCCTCTCGGCAGCGTTCAATTGCAAAGAGGTAAAAAAAGCCTTCAGGTCCTTTACAGAAAGATCGGAGATTTCGATTATATTCTTCCCCCCGATCGTGACTCCCAGGCTTTCCGGCTTCAACCTGGACCCTTTGCAGGCGGGACACGGCAGGACCGACATGTATTTATTTATCTCCGTCTTGATGAATTCGCTCTCGGTCTGGCGAAAACGCCTTTCAAGATTCGGGATCACGCCCTCAAAATAGCGCCATCCGTCCTTTTCGCTCTCTCCGTATAAAACGATATTTTTTATTTCCTTAGACAGGTCCTTAAAAGGGGTCTCGACGCCGAAACCATGCCTGTTACCGACGGACCGCAAGAGCCTCCGATAATACAGAAAAAGGCCTTTCCCTCCGCGTCTCCACGCCTCTACGGCGTCTATTACCGGCTTTGACTTGTCCGGTATGACAAGTTCCGGGTCTATCTCCATCTTGTTTCCAAGGCCGGCGCATGAAGGACATGCCCCATACGGGGAATTGAACGAAAACATCCTCGGCGATAATTCTTCGATGCTTATGCCGCATTCCGCGCACGAATACTGTTCGTTAAATAATATGTCGTTACGCGATCTTTCGGACTTGGAGGCGCGGGGATCGGACTGCATACTGACGATAACGATGCCGCTTCCGGCCTCAAGCGCCGTTTCAACGGAATCGGTCAGCCTTTTGCGGATATCGCCTTTCAGGACAAGCCTGTCGACCACCAGCTCGACCGTATGCTTCTTATTCTTATCCAGTTCTATCGTATTGGATATATCGAATATTTCCCCGTCGACCCTCGCCCTGATAAAACCGTCTTTCTTCGCTTTTTGAAAGAGTTCGCGGAACTCGCCCTTCCGGCCCCTTACAAGTGGAGCGAGTATCTGGATGGCGGCGCCTTCCCTCAGGCCAAGGACTTTCTCCACGATCTCCTGAGAGGTCTGCCTGGTTATCGGCTTGCCGCATTTCGGACAATGAGGCAATCCCACCCTTGCAAAAACGAGGCGCAGATAGTCGTATATCTCAGTCTGAGTGCCTACGGTGGACCTTGGATTGGAGCTTGCATTGCGCTGTTCGATGCTGATGGTCGGAGAGAGCCCCTCTATGTAGTCTACATCCGGTTTTTGGAGCTGTTCCAGGAACTGCCTTGCATAGCTTGACAGGCTCTCTACGTACCGCCGCTGCCCTTCCGCGTAGACGGTATCGAACGCAAGAGACGATTTACCCGACCCGGAAAGGCCCGTAACGACAACGAGCTTATCCCTGGGTATCTCAAGGTCTATATTCTTGAGATTATGCTCACGGGCGCCTTTAATGTATATATATTTGTCACTCATGTATATATGCTCAAATTTTATCTATATTATCACAATATAAAAAATAAGACAAGGGAGACACGCTTTGGCGTTGCCTCCCTTGTCTTGAGTCTTGAGCTTAAAAACAGCTTAAAGGCATCTTATCTCTTTTTTCTCTTCTTTCCGCCTCTCAGCATCTTTGCTCTCGATACGTCGCCCTTCTTGTCAATGAAGTAGAGGTAACCCTTCTCTTTCTTCACTGCGGGTTTAGCGATCACCTTGCCGCCGCCGCCTTTTGCCGTCCCTCTTGCCATCTTAGTCTCGACGACATTCCCCTTTTTATCGACGTAATAAAGATACCCCTTCTTGCGCTTTATTCCGACCGATGCAACCTTCTCTGCCATATGATTCACCCCCTTTCGCTGATAAATTTAACCTTTCACCTGAATATATTCTTTATTTATTCTCGACATACTTCTAAAAACGTTGATCTTTACGTGCTTGCAGTCCTTTTCAATTTTTTTCACAAAGTCCTTCATGAGCCTGCGCTTGGATTCTACGGAATTCGGGCACCTGCACATCTGGGACGGGAAACCCGATTCTTCGGCGAACTTCTTCATGTTCTCTTCTTCGACGTAGCATAAAGGGCGGATTATGGTGACCTTGCCCTTGAATAGCTCCTGCCTGGGGTTCATCGCCGAAAACTCGCCATGATAGAATAGATTCAAAAGGAGCGTCTCTATGATATCGTCCTTGTGATGGCCAAAGGCTATCTTGTTGCATCGCAATTTATGGGCCGCCAGGAAGAGCGCCTTACGCTTGTTCCAGGAGCACCAGAAACAGGTTGTCTGCCTCTTTTTGTCCAGGACCTTGACCTTTTCAAAATGGTATTTAACGCCGGTATCCTCGAAGAACTTTTTCAGGGTCTTGGTGTGGACGCATGAGGCGCAGTGAAAATCGGTCTGGACATGCATTGCTATCAATTCGTATTTTATCGGGGCCCATTTCTTACGCTCGTTAAGAAGTTTGAGCATCGAAAGACTGTCCTTGCCTCCGGATACCGCTACGAGGATCCTGTCTTTGTCTTCTATCAGGCCGTAATCCGCGATCGCCCTGCCTATTCGCGTAGAAATATAGTTGCCAACCCTGGATAGTGGTCTCACGTTCCTATTCTCACACTGTTTACAGCGCCTTCGAGGGTCGCTATCGCCGAATATATCGCCAGCGCGCTCGTCCTGGGATTCGCCGTCGATGGCATATTTTCCGAACGGGTAAAGATTACCCCGAATTTTCCCTTTATCTCGACCTCATGGATATTCTTTGTAAATTCCGGGGACGCGACGATCCTTACGCGAGTCTTTCTTGCCCCTATTCCGGCAAGGCTCAACACGGCCGAGACATTGATATTCTGCGGGAAGGCCGTCACCGCTTCCAGCGCGGTACCTTCAAAGATTACCGTCTCTTTGTCGATCGCGGAAATATCTATTCCCTTCTTCTTCAGATACGGAGCTCCGGCAAGGGCCCGGGGCGGTTTTTTTGTGGTCAGCGTCACGGACCGCACCTTACCGGCGGAAGCCGATTTTAACCCGTCTATGCCGCACAATGCGCCGCTTGGCAAAAACACCTTTACACCGCGCTCCGAGGCGCGAACGAGCAAACTCTCATGTCCGATAAGTCCGCCGACGCTCATTATCATGCAGCTCTTTTTCCGGTTTATACACTCTTCCAATATCTCCGCCGATATCGACGCGCTTGCGGCCTCCACGACGAATTCGGTATCTTTCACCACCCGGCTCAAATCCGATAGACGGGCTTTCTTCCTTAACATCCGGTTCAATGATAGAGCCCTTAGCTCATCTTCATCGCAAATGGCCGTAAGGATAACAGCCTTTGATAATCTATCCTGGCAGGCCTTCGCGATCTCAACACCTATTGTCCCGCAGCCGATCAACCCTATTTTAAGTTTTTCCATAAACCCTAAACCTATACACAATACTCTATTCTCTTTCAATACCCCGCTATCGCCGCGCCTTTAGGCTCGCCGGTAGCGGCAAGCATCTTCTCAAGGGCCATCCTGGCCTTCTCCCTGACCTCGTCGGACACCCTGATCTCATACACCATATCCTCCAGGCTCTTGGCGACCCAGCCCAGCGTTATCAGCTTCATATTGGCGCATATGAGATGCGATGTGGGCAGAAAAAATCTTTTCGCAGGGTTCTCTTTCTGCAATCTGTATAACATCCCCGACTCTGTGGAGATGATGAACTCGGTAGTCTTCGACTGCTTTACATACTTGAACATGCCTCCGGTAGAACATATATGATCCGACAACGCAAGGACCTCGCTGTTGCATTCGGGGTGTGCTATGACTTCGGCTTCCGGATGCGTCTTTTTTGCCTTCACGATATCCTCTTCCTGCACCCTGATGTGTGTGGGGCAAAAACCTTCCCACAGGATGATCGTCTTTTCCGGTACCTGCGTCTGGACATAACGGCCCAGATTCTTATCCGGAACGAATATTATCTCTTTTTCCGCAAGCGACTTCACCACCTCTACGGCATTACTCGACGTACAGGCGATGTCGCTCTCCGCCTTGACCTCCGCGCTTGAATTGACATAGCATACAACCGCCGCGTTTGGATGCTCCTTTTTCCTGGCGCGAAGCTTCGCCGGGGTTATCATGTCCGCCAACGGACATCCCGCCTCCGCGACCGGGAGAAGCACCTTCTTATCCGGATTGAGTATAGAAGCCGATTCCGCCATGAATTGCACCCCACAGAAGACGATCACATCGGCGTCGGTCCTCACAGCGGCCTGCGAAAGGGCCAGGCTGTCACCGCTTATATCGGCAATCTCCTGTATTTCGTCGCGCTGGTAGTTATGAGCTATTATCACCGCATTGCGCTTCTTCTTAAGTTTGGCTATCGTCTTCTTCAGGGCTTTGTTATATTTTACGTCGCCCTTATCCTTAGGCGTCATCATATCCCCCAATCCGCCGCACGTCTCTTACGTCCTATGCGATGGCACTTTCACTATAATGTTATCTATCAACCGCGTCTTCCCCACTACCGCCGCGACAGCGACCAGTATCTCCCCCGACAGCGTTTCAACATCCTTAAGGTTCCTGGTGTCCACGATCTGGATATAGTCCACCTTTACCCCACCGGCCGACCCCGCCATCTCCCTCATCATCCTGATGATCTTCTTCGGATCGCGCTCTCCGCCGTCAATAAGCGATTCGGCCTTCTTCAGGGACTGGCAGAGCGCCAGCGCCCTGGCCCTGTCGTCGGGAGAGAGGTACACGTTCCTGGAGCTCATAGCAAGGCCGTCCTTTTCCCGCACGGTCGGCATTATCTTGACCTCTATATCCATATTAAGGTCTTCCACCATCTTCTTGATGACTATCGCCTGCTGGGCGTCCTTTTGGCCGAAATACGCCACGTCGGGCTTGACGATCCCGAATAATTTGGCAACGACGGTAGTGACCCCCTTGAAATGGCCCGGCCTGGTGACTCCGCATAATACATCGGTAAGGCCCTCAACGTTAACATAGGTACAATACCCATGCGGATACATCTCTTTTTCTTTCGGATAAAAAAGGATATCAACCCCGGAGTCGGAGGCGAGCGCCTCATCCCGTTTAATATCGCGCGGGTACTTATCGAAGTCTTCGCCCGGAGCGAATTGCTTCGGGTTCACAAAAATGCTCATTACCATCACATCGTTATGCTTCTTCCCTGTTCTTGCAAGGCTGAGATGTCCGTCGTGAAGATATCCCATTGTAGGGACAAAACCTATAGCCTTGCCCTCCTTCTTCAAAATATCCGCTATGGTCGACATCCTGGAGATACTATCTATGGTCTTCATGCGTCTCGTTTCCCAAGCTCTCTCAAACCCTTAAGGACAAACTCCCGTTCGCTTATCCTTGGATGCGGAATGATAAGTCCGTCTTCGCTAACGATCAGATCGCCAAAATATAAAATATCCAGGTCTATCGTCCTGGGTCCGTTGATCACCGATCTCTCCCTGCCAAACATCGTTTCTATCCTTAAGAGCTCCTTTAATAGTTCCCTGGGGCCGAGATCCGTTTCGATCTCCAACACGCCATTCAGGAACCTTCCCTGCGGTATATCGCTCACAGGGTCCGTCTCGTATATTGACGATGACCGCTTCACCCGTATACCGGCGGTCTTTCTCAATTCCTCTATCGCCTTGTCTATGTAACCGCGCCTATCGCCGGTGTTGGAACCAATGCCGATGTAGCATATCGTCACTGGCCGAGCCTCTCTTTGATACGCCTTACCGCCTCCGAGAGTATCTTCTTATCCACCGTCAGCGCCATCCTGATGTAGCCTTCCCCGCTCTGGCCGAATCCATTACCCGGAGTCACTATGATATCCGCCTTATCGAGCAGGTCCTTCGCGAACGCGGCGGATGTGTATCTGGCGGGCACTTTCGTCCATACATAAAATGTCGACTTCGGCCTATCCACCTTCCATCCCAGGGAACTCAGGCCGTCGACCAATACGTTGCGCCTTTCCTCATACACCTTGATCACCGACTTGATATGCTTATCGTAACCTTCAAGCGCCGCAATGCCGGCGGCCTGTATGGCCTGGAATACACCCGAATCGATATTAGACTTTACTTTTGCAAGGCCTTCTATAATGACGGGATTCCCGCAGGCAAACCCTATCCTCCAGCCGGTCATGTTAAAGGTCTTCGACAGAGAATGAAATTCTATGGCGACATCCCTGGCTCCCTCCACCTCGAAAATACTGGGGGCCATATAGCCGTCGTAGCCTATCTCCGAATAAGCCGCGTCGCTGCAGACTATGATATTATGCTTTCGGGCAAACTCTACCACATCTTTCAGGAATTTTTTATCGCATACAGCCGACGTGGGGTTATTCGGATAATTAATGAAGATCATGCGCACCTTATGAAGTATATGGTGGTTTACCGACCTCAGATCCGGCAGAAAATGGTTCTTCTCGAGAAGGGGCATCGGCACCACCTCGCCCCCCGCAAATATAGTCCCGGACTTATAAGGCGGATAGCATGGGTCGGGTACCAGCACCGCGTCCCCCGGATTGACGAATGCCAGCGGGATATGGGCTATGCCTTCCTTAGAGCCTATCAGAGGATGTATCTCGCATGCCGGGTCCATATCTATCTGGAAACGCTTCTTGAGCCATTTCGACGCGGCCTGCCTGAACTCCGGAAGTCCCTGGTCCAGGGCATACCTGTGATTCTTCGGATCACGGGCCGCCTTACATAGCGAATCTATGATGAAATTCGGTGTGGGTATGTCGGGATCGCCGACCCCGAGATCGATCACATCCCTGCCTTCATCGCGCGCCTTCTTCTTCGCCTTATCGATCTCAACGAACAGGTACGGCGGCAGCGCCTTCAATCTCTCCGACTTCTCGATCTTTATCATCCTATTCCTTTATTCTCTACGTTAGAGCCTAAGCCTCGTTATGTTCTAACCTGGCAAATCTAACCAGGTTAGAACTTGTCTCTTACGCATCTCACTTACTCACCAACACGATATTGTTCTTTCCCTTCTTCTTCGCCGATAAAAGCGCCTTGTCCGCGATATCCAGCATAGCCATGCCACTTCCCGTCCTGGGGCATTTACTCAAGGAGACGCCTCCTATTGAGATCGATATCCCAAACCTTTTTTTTGCTTCCTTTATCTTATGCTTCATGATCACATGCTTCAGGCGCTCGGCCACTATCCTGGCCCCGCGCGCATTCGTCTGGGGAAGAATCAATGAAAATTCGTCGCCTCCGTATCTTGCCACTATATCGACATCCCTCAGATTTTCGACGAAACTCATCGCTGCCGTCTTCAGGATCGTGTCCCCGGCCTGGTGGCCATACCTGTCGTTATATTTCTTAAAATCATCTACGTCTATCATGAATAATGTCAACGGCAGGTTGTAACGCTGGGCCCTCCTGAATTCCGTATTCACCCTGCTCCGGAAATACCGGCTATTATATATCTGGGTAAGAGGATCGATTACTACCTGCTTTCTCGTCTTCTCAAACATTACGGCATTTTCTATCGCCGCGATCGCGTGAGCCGCCAGAGAGGTGAGGAGCTTCAGGTTCTCCTGTGAATATACATCGATGGGATAAGAAGACGATGGCGCATTGCCCCTAAACTCCGACGCATGCATTTCGAACACACAGCACGGGTCCCCCATCGCCTTACATTTGACTTCTTTCACGTTCATCTTTTTATGAAAGGCATTGGCAAGAAGTCCGGATAATATTCCGGCCTCAAAAAAACATATCGGCCTTGGTGATTTTTTTATGCCCGAGGAAGTTATCCCATGATAAACGTTGACCTTAACCGCGTCCGGTCCGTACTCCACGATCTTAATATTGCCTAAGCCCAGCTTCCTGGCGGTCTTCTCGATTTCAAACCGGTCCTTTACCACAGCGCTAAGGCCGATCTCCTTGCCTGTATTATACGAGGAGGCAAAAAGCCTGCCGCGTATGAGGTTCCTCACGACCAGAAGCCTGAAAACCCCCAGAATAGACCTTGGCGCGGTACCGTGCGTCCTCTTACCTTTCCTGAAGATTGACATCAATTCATCTTTAGTTATTATCGGGTCCAGGGACTTCTTTCTTTCCTTGCTGATCTGTACAAGATCCTCAAGTTCTTCGGTGACGCAAGTCATCCTTTCCAGAAATTCTATATCCCTATCGACCAGACCGTCCTTATTATTCCCCATTATATCAGCCCCCCCCTTAGATTGCTTCTTCCGCCATCTGTCATGCTATGGGCGGGATCGCAATGACGAGCGACCTCACAATCCCAGCACATCCTTCATACTATATAGTCCGGCGGACTTTCCGACAATCCACTTCGCCGCCTGAAGAGCTCCCTTGACGAAGATATCCCGGGTCTTCGCGCTGTGAGTTAACTCTATGATATCGAACGGGCTTTCGAACGTTATCGTATGCTCGCCCACTATCTCATCTTCCCTTATGGACTCTATCGGCACATCCGTATGGCCTTTCAGGCTCTTAACTATTCTTGCGATCTCTTTTGCCGTGCCGCTCGGCGCATCCTTTTTATGGACGTGATGCGCCTCGATTATCTGGGCGTGATAGTCCGGCCCGAGCGTCATGGCCGCATCATGCACCATCTTAAAAAGAAGGTTGACCCCGATGGACATATTCGGCGAAAATACAACCGGTATTTTTTTCGACGACTCTTTTATCCTGGATTGTTCCGAGGCGGTAAGCCCTGTAGTTCCTATAACGACCGCCTTTTCGTATTTCTCGCACAACTCCAGATGCTCTATTGTCGCCTGTGGAGAGGTGAATTCTACCATGCAGTCGCAGACGCTCATCAAACCGGACGGGTCCTCGCCAATATCGAAGGATCCGGCCACCTCTATCTCTTTATCGTCTTTTGCGAGATCCAGGATCCTGGAACCCATCTTTCCTTTTGATCCGCTTATCAGAATTTTTACCATCGAACACTCCATTTCATATCAACTTATATTCCCTCATCGCCTTGACAAGTTTCTCCTTGTTCTCGGGGAGCATTTCACACATCGGCAGCCTCAGTTCGGGATCTATCATCTTCATCAATCCCATAGCCGTCTTTACGGGTATGGGATTGGTCTCGATAAACATCGCCTTCACGAGGTTCAGCATCTTATAATGAAGCTCTGCGGCTTTTTTGATATCGCCCTTTTCAAACGCGGCCGTCATATGCGCGACGTCCTTCGGAATGATGTTACCTACGACGGAGATCACTCCCGCGCCTCCGATCGCCATCACCGGAAGCGTCAGGGCATCGTCTCCCGATATCAGCAGAAAATCCCGGGGACAGATATTCCTTATCCTGGACATCTGTTCGAGACTGCCGCTGGCCTCTTTTACACCGACTATATTATCTATCCCGGCAAGCTTAGCGAACGTCTCAGGCTCGATGTTAACGCCCGTACGCGAAGCTATGTTGTAAAGGATGATCGGTATCTTGACCGATTCCGCGATCGACTTAAAATGGAGATAAAGGCCTTTTTGCGTCGGACGGTTGTAGTAAGGGCTTACCTGAAGGCTGGCGTTGGCCCCTACGGATTCGGCATGCCTTGTGAGCATTATGGCTTCTTCCGTTGAATTGGCCCCCGTGCCCGCTATTACCGGTATCCTCCCCGCCGCGCACCTCACAGTAAGCTCGATGACCCTCTCGTGTTCCGCATAAGAAAGAGTCGGGGACTCTCCCGTGGTACCGCATGGAACGAGCGCGGATGTACCGCTCTTTATATGGAACTCAATAAGACCCTTTAGGGTTTTTTCATCCAATTTTCCGCTTTTAAACGGAGTAACCAAAGCTACCATAGAACCTTTAAACATCATCTATCACCCCTTCATATACGAGCCTTGCCTCGCCTTCAAGATAAACGTTCCTGAAACTCCCGTCTATCAGGTCAAAATACACTTTCAGCCTTTCGCCGCTTCTTGTATGGACGGTTACCGGAGAGGTCATCCTCTCCGTTTCCGCGGAGATTATCGCGCTTGCGACCGCGCCCGTCCCGCAAGCCAGCGTTTCATCCTCGACGCCGCGTTCATATGTCCTGACCTTTATATTTTTCTTATTCACTATCTCCACAAAATCCGCGTTAGTGCCTTCGGGGGAGAACTCCTCGTGGTTCCTGATATGGGATCCGATGTTCTTGACATCGACCTTATCGAGATCGTCCACAAAATGGACCACATGAGGCACGCCGGTATCCACAAAACTCAGCTTGTACGGGCACTTATGGATCATAAGGCACAGGTTCCACTTTATATCCCTCGGTTCGGTCAGCCTTACTTTAATAATATCATCGTTCACATACGCGTTAAGCTCTCCCGCCAACGTTTCTATCCTCATCTCGTCCTTCGCTATACCTTTCTTCACCGCGTACAGGGCTACGCACCGGGATCCGTTGCCGCACATTTCGGCTTCGCTGCCGTCCGGATTGAATATGCGCATACGAAAATCCGACCGCGCGGAAGCTTCCACTACGAGGAGACCGTCCGCGCCGACCGATCTTTTCCTATCGCAAAGCCTCCTTGCCAGCGCCGGCAGTTTCCGGCTTGACACTTTCCCCCTGCCGTCTATTATAATGAAATCATTCCCTGTAGCTACACCCTTCGAAAATCTCAAACCGTTCATTGGCACCTACCATAATTCGGGCGGTATATGTTCGCCGCGCACAAGATCCGCGTACGATTCCCGCTTCCTTACCGTATAGAACCGGTCATCGATAACCATCACCTCAGCCGGCCTTGTACGGGAGTTGTAATTACTGGACATGGTAAAACCGTAAGCCCCCGCGCCCATTACAGCCAAAAGATCCCCCTTGGCCATCCGCGGCAGAAGCCTGTCCTTACCTATAAAATCGCCCGATTCGCATATCGGACCAACCACGTCGACGCGTTCCGAAGACTCCGAGGCATCGCTAAAGACCCTTACCGGCACTATCTTATGATAGGCCTCATACAGGCTCGGCCTTATGAGATCGCTCATCCCGCTATCGACTATCAGAAATTTCTTACGAGGCGTGATCTTGGTATACAGGACCTTGCTCACCAGCACACCGCTGTTACCCGACACAAACCTCCCGGGCTCCAGGATTATCTTAAGGCCGGACTTCTTCAATAACGGCAATATCTTTCCCGCAAAGGCTTTCGCCGTCTGGGGGTTCTCAATGGAATACATGATCCCAAGTCCGCCGCCAATATTGAAATAATCCAACTCTATCTTGCATTCCTTGATAAAAGCGAGGACCTTACGGATCGCCTTTTCAAAAGGAGATGAATCGAGGATTTGAGACCCTATGTGGATATGAAGCCCCCTTATATCCAGGTCCGGGTATCTCCATTTCGAATTAAAGATCTTATGGACGGTCTCAAAATCGAGACCAAATTTCGTCTCTCCCTTTCCGGTAACTATATAAGCATGGGTCTTAGGTATGACGTCCGGGTTCACCCTTATCGCGACATTTACTTTCTTCTTAAGCGAAAAGGCCGTCTTCTGTATCTGGGCGAGCTCCTCTTCCGATTCCACGTTAAAAAAGAATATCCCGGATCTTATGGCGTCCCTTATCTCGTCGTCCCTTTTCCCTACGCCGGCATATACGATCTTCCCTGCGTCCGCTCCGGCAAGCCTTGCCCTGTAAAGCTCTCCTCCGGAAACGATATCAAGCCCGGCCCCTGCCCTGACAAGGGCCCTCAGGACCGCGATATTGGAATTCGATTTCACCGAAAAACATATCAGGGGCCTTATCGGATTAAACGCGGCCTTCAGCTTCTTATAATGATCCACAAGGGTCTTGTGGCTATAGAGATAGAAGGGGGTCCCGACCTTTAAGGCGATGTCCGCCACCCTGGCGTTTTCGCAATAAAGATCGCCGTCCCTGAACTTAAATTCGTGCATGTCGCTCCGTTCACATTTTTACAGCTTACAGAAGGCGTTTACTTTCGGGGCCGCCCTCCGCTCGTCGCAAATTTGGATTAGGCATCCAAATTTGCTGCGGTAAAATCTTGATGGCCAATGAACCTGCCTACTTGGTGCTATGGAGCAGTTTCCTTGTCCGTTCTATATCGCCATAAGGAATCAAGATTTTACGACGTTCGCTCCGGGCGGTCCCAAAAATTCCGCCTTCTTACAACTAAAACTTTTAACTCCGCTTACCTGATAAAAAACTACGCAGATTAGGCTAATTATTTCTTTTTTCTTCCTTTTCTTGACTTTTTCGGTCCCATTATATTTTTAATTACCATTTTATTTAACGCAGGATGAATCTTATATATTTTTTCGTCATCCAGTTTTTCAATATCCCCGTTATTCTTTTCTAATAATATGGTTAATTTGCCAACGTTATCATGCGCTTGTTTAAATGGCACACCATGTTCTCTAACCAACCACTCAGCTAATCTTGTTGCATATAACGTTCTGTCATTTTTTAATATCTCGTTTATAACTTCTGTTTTTAACTTTAGCTTTTTTACAAATTTAGCCATAATTTTTAATTCATCACTAACTATTTTGATCGAAGAAAATAACGGCTCTTTATCAAGCTGCATATCTCTATTGTAACTTAACGGCAGACCCTTCATGGTTGTCAGAACTGATATTAAATTACCATAAATCCGACCCGTATATCCTCTAACTAGCTCCAAAAAATCTGGATTTTTCTTATGCGATAGCATGCTACTACCTGTGCAATACTCTTCCGGTAAATTTACAAAATTGAACTCTTTTGTCGAATACAAAATAAAGTCTTCGGCAAATCGTGACAAGTGCATTTGTATAATAGACAAAATACTAATAAATTCTATTACATAATCTCTGTCGCTGACATTATCAACGCTACTCTGGAAAGGCTTAAATGTTCCTTCTGTTTTTTCAGAATATTCTTTTATAGCATCATTGTATGCACGTTTGTAAATAGAGCTGCCGGCCAATGCACCCGCTCCTATATAAATAGATAAAGTGCTTTGAAATCGTGAAAATCTAATTTTATCCCTGTTAAACATATGCCAATAAGCGATCAAATAATTATGAAAAGAAATCCTCGCTGCTCTCTGCGTGTGAGTGTATCCTATAAAACCTTGATTTGTCTTATCATATTTTTCCTTAAGAAAGTCTATGCTTTTTTGAAAATCACGCAATTCTCCCATAAAAGCCGCGGCTTTTTGCATAAGATAGTATTTTTCATCAAACACAATTTGGTCGTTTCTAGATCGTAAAGTATGTAATTTGAGCGCTAATGATTTAAATCTTGGGCCCAGACTTTCTTCAACCTTGTGCTGAATATAGGTATGAATGTCCTCAACTCCATCAAGTTGTTTGGAATTTAATATTTTATTCCACTTTTTATCGTCATTTCCCCCTACTTCTTTTGAAACAACAGATAGTTTACTTTTTAATCTTTCGTATTCAACATCTGTTAATAACCCAGATCTATGCAATGCATTAATATGAATAACAGAGTGCTCGATATCATACTTCGCTAATTGATAATCATAGTGAATAGATTTTTGAAATTCAAAAAAATCCTTGTCTATCTCTTTCGTAAATCTCCCACCCCATAATTTTTTAGCCATAACTCTCTCTTTCTGCTTTCAGAATAAAATATTTATTTTGCGTATGGCAGAACTTATGGGTGGTTGCCGAAGCGACTGTCGTAAAATTTTGATACCTTATGGCGGCCCAGAAGGCCGGACAAACTGCTCAACCTAAGTACTACCGGCAGGTTGGACGGCCATCAAAATTTTACCACAGTAAATTTGCATGCCTAATGCAAATTTACGACAAGCGAAGGCAACACCCAAAAGTAAATGCCCTCCGTTAGAAATATTTTATTTTCCTTTGTATAACCCTTTATAAGGAAGTCCCCACAGCGAGATAAAACCCTTTGCGAGCGACTGGTCGAATGTGTCGCCTTCCTCGTAAGTGGCGAGCGCTTTATTATATAGCGAATGGGGCGACCTTCTGCCTGCCACCACGCAATTGCCTTTATGCAATTTCAGCCTCACCGTACCTGTAACGTTCTTTTGCGTCTGGTCTACGAATTTATCGAGTGCTTCCTTAAGCGGTGTATACCATAGCCCGTAATACGTAAGCTCGGCGTATTTGGCGGCGATCATCGCCTTGAAATGGAGCGTCTCCCGGTCGAGCACAAGGGCCTCAAGCGCCTTATGGGCCTCGTGCAGAGTCCATCCGGCAGGGGCCTCGTATATCTCCCTCGATTTAATGCCGACCAGCCTGTTCTCTATCATATCGGTCCTGCCCACACCGGCTCCGCCGGCTATTCTTCCAACCAAGGTCACAAGGTCCACGCCGTTCATTGCCTTACCGTCAAGATTAACGGGTATGCCGCTTTTGAACCCTATCGTTACGTAGACAGGCTTCCGCCCGGCCTTATCTATTCCTTTCGTAAGTTGATATATATCTTCGTCAGGCTCGTAATAAGGATCTTCCAGCCTCCCACTTTCAATCGATATTCCCCAAAGATTAACATCAATCGAGTATGGCTTTTTCTTTGTTGTGTCGATGGGGATATTATTATCCTTCGCATAATCTATCTCTTCTTGTCTTGTCTTTAGTTCCCACTCCCTGACAGGCGCCATTATCTTCAACCTGGGGTCAAGGGCCATGATAGTGACCTCGAACCTCACCTGGTCGTTTCCTTTGCCCGTACAGCCATGAGCTACGAACGACGCCTTCTCTTTTTGGGCCGCCTTCACCAGCCCCTTCGCGATAACAGGCCTTGACAGGGCGGTGGCGAGCAGATAATCGCCTTCATATACAGCGCCTGCCTTCAGCGATCTGAATACGAAATCTTTAACAAACTCTTCCTTAAGGTCATCGACGATGACCTTTATGGCCCCTGTCTCAAGGGCCCTCTTTGTGTATGTCCTAAAATCGGACCCCTGTCCGACATCGGCCATATACGCTATGACATCATAACCTTTATTAGCCAGCCATTTTATGGCGACGGAGGTATCCAGACCTCCTGAATAAGCCAGCACGACCTTATCTCTCATTTTCCCATCCTCTTATTTTAACAGTTTCAACAGTATCGCCTTTTCAGTATGCATTCTGTTCTCCGCCTGGTCATACACCGCGGATCGTTTTGAATCTATAACTGAATCGGTGATCTCTTCACCCCTGTGAGCAGGAAGGCAATGCATCACGATGCATCCTTTTTTAGCCGCCTTTACCAGCGGATCGTTGATCTGAAACCCCCTGAAGTCCCTCTTCCTCTCGCCGGCTTCCTTCTCCTGCCCCATACTTACCCAAACATCCGTATAAATTACGTCGGATCCCGTCACGGCCGCAATGGGGTCATTGGATATCTCTATCTTCGAGCCTGATACCGCCGATAACTTTCTTGCTATCCGAACCATCTCCTTCGAAGGTTCGTAACCCTTAGGAGAGGCTATGTTCATGTCGAGCCCGACCTTAGCGGCCGCGCACATGAGAGAATTCAGGACATTGTTGCCATCGCCGACATAAGACAGGGTGACGCCCTTGAACCCTCCGAATCGTTCCTTAATTGTAAATATATCCGCCAACGCCTGGCATGGATGCGAGCGATCCGTCAGTCCGTTGATGACCGGTACTGTAGCGTATTTAGCCAGGGCCTTTACATCGTCGTGCTTAAAAGTCCTTGCGATTATACCATCCAGGTATCTGGACAGGACGCACGCGACGTCTTTGACCGACTCTCTCACGCCCATATCTATTTCATTCGGCCCCAGATAGATCGCATAACCGCCAAGCTGGTTCATCCCTATCTCGAAAGATACCCTCGTCCTGTTGGACGGCTTCTGGAAGGTCAGGCCGATACACTTACCTTTTAGAGCGTCCGCGTATCCGGCCCTGTTCTTCTTTACGTCCCCGGCAAGATCGAGTATACCGTTAACAGCCGCTTCCTGGAGTTCTTCTATGGATATCAAGTCTTTCATAAGATCATCGCTTCCTATTTATCGTATTTGGAAAACACTTTGTCAAGTATCGATACAGCCTTGTCTATCTCCGCTTTCTTTACCGTGATCGGCGGCATCACCCTCAATACGGTATCCTGCGTACAATTGATAAGGAGGCCCTCTTTCAGGCAATCCTTATATATCTCCTCGCCCTTGATCTCCAATTCCACACCGACGATCAGCGCAAGGGACCGTATCTCTTTTATAAAACCGTATTTTGACTTCAGCCCCTCCAGGCGCTTCTTTAGATACGCTCCCATTGAATTCGCGTTACGAAGCAGCTTCTCCCTCTTTATCGACCCAAAGACTGCGAGAGCGGCCGCGCATACTATGGGAGACCCGCCAAACGTAGAGGCATGCGTTCCCGGCGTGAGGACGTCCTGGAATTTTTCGCGAGCCACGCAAGCGCCTATCGGCATACCGCCGCCGAGAGATTTGGCAAGCGTCATTACATCCGGCGTCACTCCATAGTTTTTGAAAGCGAACATATGACCCGATCTTCCCATCCCCGTCTGCACTTCGTCGAAGATCAACACCAGGTCTTTTTCATCGCACAAGGCCCTCAATGCCTTGATGTAATCCCTGTCCGCGATATTCAAACCGCCTTCGCACTGGATAGGCTCGAGCATAATACCTATCGTATTATCGCTAACCGCTTTCCGCGCCGCCTCGATATCGTTGAAAGGGACGTGTATAAAACCTGCCGGAAGCGGCTCAAAGCCTATCTTCACTTTATCCTGGCCGGTAGCGGTGATCATCGCAAGGGTCCTGCCATGAAAAGATCTTATCATCGTTATGATCTCGAACCGTCCGGTCGGGCTTCCGTATTTTCTGGCCAGCTTTACCGCGGCCTCATTCGCTTCCGCTCCGGAATTCCCGAAAAATACCTTCCCGGGAAAAGAATTCCTGATTATCGCCTCGGCAAGAAGGGCCTGGGTCCGGCTGAAATAATTATTAGATACATGTATAAGCTTCTTAACCTGGGCAGATACGGCCTTGGATACCATCGGATGGCAATGGCCCGTCCCGGAGACCGCCCAACCAGGGAAGAAGTCGAGATACTCTTTGCCGTCTATATCCCAAACAAAACTCCCTTTTCCTTTTTCAAGACACAAAGGCACTCTTTTATATGTGTTCATTATATACTTTTCGTACTTCTGAACGATCTTTTCAGTCTTGCTCATGATTTTCCTCTATATCTGACCCATAACACTCTGATACTATTTTACTATTTCCGTCCCTATGCCCTGGTCGGTGAATATCTCCAGCAAGACAGCGTGCGTTATCCCGGCATCGAGGATATGGGACTTCCTGACCCCGCCCTTTATGGCGTTAATACACGCCCTTGCCTTGGGTATCATTCCGGAATCTATCACTTTCCTCTTTATAAGCTTCTCCACTTCACCAGCCCTTAACGTATGGAAAAGAGTACCGGGGTCTTTCTTGTCTCTCATGATGCCCCGTACGTTAGTAAGAAGAACGAACTTTTCCGCATTCAACGCCACCGCTATTTCGCTTGCAACATCGTCGGCATTCACATTATATACATTCCCATCCCTTCCGGTCCCCAGCGGATATACTACCGGAATGATATTGTCCCTTACTAGCCTCTTCACTACCGTTGTATCTACCGATGTCACCTCTCCCACAAACCCCAGGTCATACTCCGCCTTCATCTTCCTGACCCTGATCAGGTTATTCTCTTTTCCGCTAAGGCCAAATGCCCTGGCTCCCATCGCCTTCAGCTCATGCACTATCTTCCTGTTTATAGAATAAAGCGCCCTGTCTATTATCTGGATAGAATGGCTGTCCGTGACCCTTCTGCCATGGATGAATTTCGGCTCTATTCCAGAGCTCTTCATCATCCTTGAGATATACGGCCCTCCGCCATGGACTATAACCGGATACATGCCCGCATATTTCATGAAGATTATATCCTCCAGGACGCCGGGGTCGAGTCCCCTCTCGTCCACAGCCGCCCCTCCGTATTTTATGACTATGACCTTCCCGGAAAATTTCCTGATATACGGCAAGGCCTCTATAAGGACATCGCTCTTTTTTATGGCTTCTTTCAAGTGGAATACTCCGAGTTGATCTCTACGTATTCTTTGGAGAAATCGCACGTCCACGCAACTGCGCTGTGACGGCCCAGCTTCAAGCTCACTCTTATCTTCACGTCCTTCTCTCTGAAATACTTCCGGGCCTTCTCCTTATCATAACCTTTTGCGATAGTTCCGTTCGAAAGGGCCTTTATCTCTCCAAGAAACACATCCACCCTGTCCGGGTCAATACGTATACCGCTCGAGCCGCATGCCGCTACGACCCTGCCCCAATTCGGATCTTCGCCAAAAATACAGCATTTGAGAAGATTTGATGTCGATATTTTCCTTGCGGCCCTCCTCGCGTCCGAAAGGCTTGCGGCTCCGCTTACCTCTATCTCCACAAGCTTGGTAGCCCCTTCTCCATCCCTCGCGATCATCTTCGCCAGCTCTGTGGCCAGATACTTCAGGCCTCCGATAAACAGATCATAATCATGACCGGCGCGCCTGATCGGCCTGTTACCCGCCAGGCCGTTCGCCATAACCATGCACGAATCGTTGGTGCTCATATCGCCGTCTACCGATATCATATTGAATGACTCTTCCACGGCTCCGGATAGAGCTTTTTCAAGCATCTTCTTCGATATATCCGCATCCGTAGTAATGAAACACAAAAGCGTAGCATGCCGAGCGACCTTCATCTCCGGGTAGATCATCCCGACACCCTTACAGGCGCCGCCTATCGTTACGGTGGAATGTCCTATCTTGACCTTCACAACAAATTCCTTCCTGACCGTATCAGTAGTCATGATGGCTTCGGCGAAGGCCCCGCCTCCGGACCTCGATACGCCCGATACAAGAGACGGGATGGCGCGTTCGATCCTACTAACGGGTAATGGCCTGCCTATTATGCCGGTGGAGGCCACAAGCACTTCTCCCGGCTCAAGGGCCATCGTTTGGGCGATGTAACCGGCCATAAGCGCCGCTTTTTTATCGCCGTCTCTTCCGTTGGCGCAATTCGCGTTCCCGCTATTCACTATGATGGCTTGATGAAAACGGCTCTTCAAATGGTCCTTGCTGACCTTGACGGGTGACGCCGAAAAGCTGTTTGTTGTAAAGCTTGCGGCGCATACCGCCTGGACCTCGGAATAAATAAGAGCGAGATCTTTCTTGCCGGATTCCTTAATGCCGGCCTTGACACCGTTAGCCAGAAATCCCCGGGGCGCCGTTACTCCTCCTTTAACGATTATCACAGTCGCAGCCTCTCATTTACAACAATCCTTCAGTCTCATTAAACCCGCACATTATATTCATATTCTGCACGGCCTGGCCTGCCGCGCCCTTCTTCAGATTATCTATGCAGGATACTATGATCGCCGTATCTTTAGTCACCTTAACGCCGATATCGCAATAGTTGGTCGCGACCACATCCCTCACTACAGGGAACTTTCCGGAGTCATAGACCCTCACAAAGGGTTTCCCCTTATAAAAATCTTTATACATATCCACCGCGCCATTTGTATCCATCTTTTTCTTGAGCCTGAGATAGATCGTGGAGAGTATCCCGCGGTTCATCGGTATAAGATGCGGCGTAAATATCACGTCCACCTCTTCTCCGGCAACCAGGGAAAGGATCCTGTTTATCTCCGGCTTGTGCTGATGCTCATTTATCTTATACGCCTTGAGGTTCTCATTGATCTCGCTGAACGAAAGAGCCAGGTCCGGCCTTCTGCCCGCGCCTGTAACGCCGCTCTTGGAATCGGCTATCATAAAACTCTTTTCAACCGACCCCGTTGCCGCCATCGGCGCTATTCCAAGGATCACGCTGGTAGGGTAGCATCCCGGATTAGCTATAAGGTCCGCCGCCTTTACTTCCTTTGCGTAAAGCTCGGGCAATCCATAAACGGCTGAGGAAAGGTTGTCCTTGTCCTTATGTTCCTGGCCGTACCATACCTTATATACGTCTTTATCGAGCCTGTAGTCGGCGCTGAGATCTATGACCCTCTTCTTGCCCTTTAACAATTTCGGGGCGACCTCCATCGATATCTTGTGCGGCAACGCCAGAAATACAATATCGGTCTTTTTTATGGCCTCTTCCGTATCCGGCTTATTGCACATAATATCCAGCCTGCCGGAAAGATGCGGAAAGATGGCCGATATGGGCTCTTCCTTATCTATGACAGCGGCCAGATAAGAGATCTTTACATTAGAGTGCCCGAGAAGTATCTTGATGACTTCTTCTCCGGCATAACCGGTGGCTCCGAATATCCCTATCTTGATCATCGTACTTTTAATCTCCTTTTATATTATCATAAATTAAAAAACCTATCATGTCAACATAAATCATCGTCGGAGTTGACCGGATAGGTTCCTTAATTATCGTCGGAATATATATTTTACCTCTTCGTGTACTGGAATCTCCTCCTGGCCCTCTTTCTTCCGTATTTCTTTCTTTCCCTCGCCCTGGAATCGCGGGTAAGGAAACCGGCCTTCTTAAGGGCCGCCTTCAGCCCTATGTCGAATTTCACCAATGCGCGGGTTATTCCGAGCTTCACCGCTCCGGCCTGTCCGCTCAAACCGCCGCCATCCGCGTTTATGAATATATCGAATTTTGACTCATGCTTCACCAGCTCCAACGGCTGCATGATAACCAGCCGGTTAGCTTCGCGGGGAAAATACTGGTTGAACGGCCTTGAGTTGACGGTTATCGTTCCTCCGCCGGGGATCATACGGACCCTTGCGATTGAATTTTTCCGTCTCCCGGTCGCTGCATACTGGACTTTCTCTGTCATCTTCTTCTTCCTTAGCTTTACTTTACCGTCAACACCTGAGGCTTCTGCGCTATATGCGGATGCGCCTCGCTTGGGTACACACGAAGTTTCTTCAGAAGTTTCGCGCCAAGTTTATTTTTAGGCAACATGCCTTTTACCGCATGCCTTATTACCCGCTCCGGACTTTTAGCCATGACCCTCTCAAGGGTCTCGATATTAAGTCCGCCGGGATACGCGGAATACCTCTTATAGGTCTTCTGCTGCATTTTCTTGCCTGTAGTCTTTATCAGGCTGGCGTTTATGACTATCACTTCATCCCCTGTATCCTGATGCGGGGAATATATGACCTTATCTTTGCCGCGCAGCACGCTTGCAACCTTGGCCGCAAGCCTGCCCAGGATCTTATCCTTGGCATCGACCACATACCAGATCCTCTTTATGTCCTTCTCTTTCGCTATATATGTTTTCATCGTTTCCTTAAAAAAAATACCCCTTTTTGTAGAGGCGTTGTATATTAACATACCGCTTCATTTTTGTCAAATATTATTTTCAGATTAAGGCTAGGAGCGCGTTTCGAGCGTCCTGGCGGATCTGGCGAATAAGGGCCTTCTTGTCATCGAACCTCTTCTCGTCCCGCAATTTCTTTATGAATAATACTTCTAAATCCTGGTCGTATATGCGTTCATTGAAATCGAAAATATGCACTTCTATGGTCGGCTCAAGGTCCCTGGAACTGTAAAATGTCGGCCTGAGTCCTATATTGACCACGCCTTTCTTAAGGGTATCCGCTACCTTCACCCTTACGGCATAAACCCCTCCCGGCGGCACTACTTCATGATGCGGGTTGATATTAGCCGTTGGAAAACCGAGCTCCCTTGCCAGGCTGATACCTTTCACGACCGTCCCGAGCACAGAGACCGGCCTGCCCAAAAACAGAGCGGCTTTTCCGATATTACCATTAAGGATCAGCCTTCTTATGGCGCTTGAGCTTACAATGACGCCAAGCCGCCTGACCGGCCTAACGACTTCAACCTTCACGCCGTACCTTCCCGCGATCTCCGCCAGTTCCCTCGTGCCGGCTTCGGCGTTCCTGCCGAAGAAAAAATTCTCGCCCACATATATCTCTTTGGCGTTCATCCCCTCGATCAGAATATCCGATACAAAATCTTCAGGCGAAAGACGGGAGACGGGCTTTGTGAAGTCGAGGACCACCGTCAGGTCCGCTCCCATATTTTCAATAAGCCTGATCCTGTGGTCCAGCGAAATGAGGTTAGGTACATTGGATGAGGGGTTTATAAGTTTAAGCGGATGCGGGTCAAAAGTAAGGACCGCGCTCACAAGCCCATTTTTTCTGGACGCTTCGATCGCCCTGCCTATGACGGCCTTATGACCTATATGGATACCGTCAAATACACCTATGGTGACCGCCGACCCGCATACGACCGATCTCCTTATGGCACGTAACGATCTGGCGACTATCATAAACGCTTAAGCCTGCTTTCAAGTTCCCGGATATCCATCCTCTCCAACCCAGCCATATCCACCGCCTCCAGTATACTGAACCTTCCGGACCGCGTTCTGCGCAAACCGCTGAGATGGGCGCCGCATCCGAGGGCGTCCCCAATATCCACGCAGAGCTGACGGACATATGTGCCCTTTGAGCAGGTAAGACTGAATGTTATATTAGGGATCTCCTGTTTCAATATCTCCATACGCTTGATGATGACCTTACGCGGCTTTACATCGATAGAAATACCTTTTCTTGCGAGCTCATATAACTTACGCCCATTAACCTTTACGGAAGAATACATCGGGGGGCGCTGTTCTATCTCCCCGCGGAACCTATTAAATACGTCCTCTATCTCTTTCCTGGTATACTCAAGCCTGTTTCCGGTATCTTCCAGGCGCCCCCACGCGTCTCCGGTATCGGACCTCACGCCCAGAAGCATGGCAGCGTCGTAATCCTTATCGTCGGACATAAGCTTCCCCGATAACCTGGTATGAGCGCCTAACAAAAGGACAAGGACTCCCGTAGCCATAGGATCCAGGGTGCCAGCATGGCCCGCCTTCTTTATACCGAACCTTTTTCTCACCAGATCTACGATGTCGTGACTGGTCAGGCCCTTAGGTTTATCTACTACCAGTATTCCGTCCATCCAATACCTCTTCCACCCTTGCCAGGACCCTCTTCTTTGCGGCCTCCAGGTCACCCTCTATAGTACAGCCGGACGCCTTCATATGCCCGCCGCCACCGAAAAAAGCCGCTATCCCGTTTACGTCAATGCACGATTTGGACCTGAAACTGACCGCTATCCGATTGGATTCTCCCGGCTCCTCTTTGAACATTATAGCTACTTTTACATTATCTATCGACCTGGCGTAATTGATAAAGCCTTCGGATCTGCTCGGTTCCAGCCCTGTCTTTTTTAACATATCGCGCGTTAAAACAAGGTAGGCTACGTCACCCCTGTCGTTAACGGTAAGGGTCGTCAGTACCATCCCAAGGAGCTTTATATCTGCGGTCGACCTGCTCTCGTAAACATGCTCGGAAACGATAGCAGGCTCGACCCCGTATCCTAGGAGATCGCTAGCCACGTTATGCGTGATATTCGACGTATTGTCATAATTGAACGACCCTGTATCCGTCAAGACCGCTATGTAAAGGTAAAGCGCTATCTCCTTCGTAAGCGGGATGCCCATCCCTTTAAAAAGACGGTATACCATCTCCCCCGCCGAGCTCGCATTGGCGTCTACCCAGTTTATATCGCCGAAATTCTCGTTCGAAATATGGTGGTCGACGTTTATCACTACCCTGCCCTTTGTGATAACGTCTTTAAGCCTGCCAACTCTTTTTAGTGTAGGGCAGTCCACTACCATTACCGCGTCAAACTCTTCGCCCGCCGGAACCGCGTTCTTAACCTCATCTACCCGTGGAAGAAATTTATAAATGTCCGGAGCCTTGTCGCTATCGACTATAACCGCCTCCTTACCGGCACGCTCCAGCAATTCTTTCATCGCGAGCTGGCTGCCTAATGAATCGCCTTCCAGGTTTATATGGGCGGTTATGAGAAATCTCTTATATTTCTTTATCGCCCTGATTATCTCCTGCATCAGACCTCTCCTTTCTAAGTCTCTCAAGTATATCAAGCACCTGACGGGTATGATCAAGGCTTTCATCTATTTTAAAGGATATCTCGGGCGTATACCGGAGCTTGATCTTCTCGGCTATCACCCCTTTTATATATCCCTTGGCGCTATTCAACCCCTTAAGCGCAAGATGCTTATCTTTGGTCTCACCGAGGATCGTAAAATATACCTTGGCGTATCTCAGGTCCTTGGTAAGTTCTACCCGCGTGATGGTCAAGAAACCGATCCTCGGGTCTCTGATCTCCTTCTGAATGATGGTGCTTATCTCCTGCCTCAACGCCTCCTGCACCCTGTCGTGTCTTTGAGTACTCACATTATCTCCGTCTCATTATTTAAGGCCTGCATACACCGGCAAGCTTTCTGGCCAGGGCCAGCTCATCGGCCCTGGTCCTTACCCTCCCATCGAGTTTTTCCCGCAAGATCCTGTCAAAAATCTTCTTATACCCGGGACCGGGATTAAGGCCCATCGATTTCAGATCATCTCCTCTAACGCGGATCTTCAGACCGTTATATTTCTCAAAAAATTCCGTTATCCTCGATATTGCGGATGATCGCGCATTATCCGGGATACCGGCTTTCATTTTCGACATTATCAGTAATATGACTTCATACGAAAGAGGCTCAAGTACCCTGTAAACCCTGCTGGGCGATACACTTGCCGATGAGCTAAGGATCTTTATCGCGCCTTCTTCGTGCCTCTTATAAGACAAGATCCTTAATGATTCGCTTTTCCGGAAGACATAGCGGCCGCATATATTGAGCACGGTATTATACCCCAAATCGTCAAATAATGCCATAAGGTAAACGAGCCACTTCTCTATGTCCCTTTTCTTAAAACGCTCCTCCTCATACCAATGGCATACGGCATCTATAGAACTGTACAGCCCGATAAGTTTCGGGCTCAACTTTATCCCGGGATGCAGGAATCTAAGCTCGTCAAGCTCGGCCATGCGCTTTAACGCCTTAAGAGGGTCGTCTTCTTTAAGTATAAGCACAACCTCATCCCTGATGCGCTGGGGCTCGACTTTATCGAACATCTCCTTACGGATAGCGTGTTTTATAAGTCCCTCGGTATGGCCGTCTATGAGGAATCCGAACCTCTGTTCAAACCTGACAGCCCTGAATATCCTGGTAGGATCGTCTATGAAACTGCCGTCATGCATGACCCTGATACGCCCATGGCCAAGGTCGCCCACCCCTCCGAAAAAGTCTATCAACTGTCCAAAACTTGACTTGTTAAGGCTTATGGCCATGGCATTTATCGTAAAATCTCTCCTGACGAGATCGTTCTTAAGCGAGCTGAACTCTACGGTAGGGAGCGCCGCGGGCTTCTCATATATCTCTTTTCTCGCGGTAGCCAGGTCTATCTTAAGCTTATCTTTCGTTACCACAGAGCATGTTCCGAATTTCCTGTGCACAACTAGCGAAGCGTCCAGCTCTCTTGAAAGAACGTGGCCCAGCCTGATGGCGTCCCCTTCAACCACAACATCCAGATCCAGGTTCTTGACCCCCAACAACAAGTCCCTGACAAGCCCCCCTACGACAAAAGCGCTGTAATTGGCCTCGTTGGAGACCTTGCCCATACGTTTTAATAAGGCCACTATATCCCCTGGCAGGACGGAAGCCATCTTCTTTGCCATATTCATCATTATGCTCTTATGGGCGGCCCCGGGTTTGGCAAACAGTCCCTCATGCACATTCTTGAGCACCTGCGTCCTCGATATCGCTCCCACGATCCTGCGGGAACTCACAACCGGTATGACCCCAACGTCATTCTCTATAACTATTTTTTGTATCACATGCATAGGAGTATCGGGCTTCGCGGTAACCGGCTGCCTGGTCATATAACCCCTTATGCGGGAATGCCCGAAAGACCTCTTGATCGCCTTGTTCACCCCTTCCATAGACATGACCCCAACAACATTCCCCTTTTCCGTGACAGGCATGGCAGAGACCTTTTCATCCAGCATGACTCTCTTGGCCTCGTATATTCTGGTGTTTGGCCTCAAGGTCTTAACGCTTTTCGACATTATATCCTTAGCGCAAATCTTGACCCTAATATATGACTTGATAGAATCTATGAGCCGCAATTTTACCAATGAAATATCCTCTCCCTTGATCTTGGCGCTAGCCGCTCCCGGATGACCGCCGCCGCCGAACCTGGACAGCACTTTATTGACATCCACCGCCAGGACCTTGCTCCTCGCTATTATATCCACCCTCTTTTTCGGGCTATTTATCAGCACAAATAATACGGGGATGTTCTCTATATCGATAAGTTTTTGTATGATGACGCCCATATCCGAAACATAATCGCTCCTATCCAGCTCTATCATAGAAACGCTCACGCCTTTGATCTCAAGGCGCTCGGTCGAATGGATGAGTCTCGTTAAAAGCGAAAGCTCACCCTTGCCAAGCTCCCTGTTGATGTAACTGGACGCCATCGAAAGATTGGCCCCCCGGGACAGAAGAAAACTTACCGCATCGACGTCCTGCCTTGTCGTGCTTCTATAAGTAAGCGAATTGGTCTCTTCATAAATGCCTATCAGCATGATCGTCGCCTCAAGGTGCGACAGCTTCAGGCGCTTCTTCTTGATCAACTCCGAGAGTATCGTCACGGTGGCCCCGACCTCTTCATATGTATCCTGGTCGGCCACTATGTCGCCCTTCATACGGGGGTGGTGGTCATATATATGGACCTCTACGCCTTTATCGACAAGCCCTCCCGCGATACCTATCCTATGCTTATGGCGCGTGTCGACGATAATAAGACGGTCGATATCATCCAGCCTGCAATCCTTTTCTGTCTCCACGGCTACCAGGTCCTTCGCAAGCGACAATAACTCCCTCACCGGCTCTTCCTGCGAACCGGGCAAGAGAAGGCGCGAATCCGGGTAAAACTTCTTCGCCGCGACCAGCGATCCCAGCGCGTCAAAATCGGCGTTCATATGTGTGGTTATGAGATCCATCTCCCTACGCTCTCGGATGGAACTGCCTGTGGATAGATTTCAATCTCTCTTTATTTATATGCGTATAGATCTGTGTGGTGGAAATATCCGAATGGCCCAGCATCTCCTGCACAACCCTTAAGTCCGCGCCCCTCTCCAGGAGATGGGTCGCAAAACTGTGCCTAAGGGTATGGGGCGTTACATCTTGTTTTATACGGGCGATCCTTGTATACTTTTTTATCATCTTCCAAAAAGATACCCGGGACACTTTTCTTCCCAGCCGCGAAATGAAAAGGTGCTTATCCTGTTTCCCCTTCAGTAACTGCGGCCTTACCTTCTCCATATATTTGCCGATAGCCTCGCGCGCGCTCCTGCCTACAGGCACGATCCTCTCTTTGTCGCCTTTGCCGCGGCATTTCAGGAAACCGACGTCCAGGTTCAGATTGTCTATGGTGAGCTCGACCATCTCGGAGACCCTCATACCGGTAGCGTACATGAGCTCGAGCGCCGCCCTGTCCCTTACACCGGCCCAATCGGTTACATCGGGAGCGGCGAGAAGCTTATCCACCTCGATAGCGCCCATGACATTCGGAAGAGGCCTTATCAGTCTGGGGCTCTCAAGGATGCCGGCTACGTCGTCCTTCACGAAGCGCTCCTGCACAAGGAACCTGTAGAACATCTTTATAGCGACAAGCGCCCGCGATATGGAATTGCTGGATATGCCGCTGTCCTTCAGAGACAGAAGGTAACCGGTGATATCCTGCCTCTTTACCCGCCCAATGTCGGCCGAGCCTTTTTCTTCAATATGCCCGATGAAGTGGGCAATATCCGTCCTGTAGGCGGAGATGGTATTCTTGCTTAACCCCTTCTCGACTGTAAGATAGCTCAGGAATTCATCCAGCAGTTTTCTCATTTTCAGATCCTACGATAAGAAAGGATTCGTCCTCTTCTCTTCTCCGATAGTGGACTCACCGCCATGGCCGGGATAGATTACCGTATCATCGCTGAAGACGAGGAGCTTCTCCTTGATGGACTTGATTATAAGCCCTCCGTCTCCGTACGGAAAATCGGTCCTGCCGATACCCCCGCAAAAAAGAGTGTCGCCCGTGAATATTATTCCTTCGAGCCCGAGCGATATCGAGCCTGGAGTATGCCCCGGGGTATGGATTACATCCATATGTATGCCGCCAAGCTCTATCCTGTCGCCATGCTCGAGCAGCCTTGAAGCCTTTGGGGAAGTGACATGGAAGATAAACATGCTTGACAGGTTCTTCGACGGATCCATCAGAAAATCCCGATCGAGCGAATGTATGAAGATAGGGACCTCGAATGCGCCGTTAGCGGCGATATGATCGCCATGCCCATGCGTGATTATTATGAATTTAAGCGTATAGCCGTTCTTCTTCAGGAAATTCTTTATGATCCCCGGGTCGCCTCCGGGATCGATAAGGCATGCCTCTTGAGTGGCCGCGTCCGCCACGACATAACAGTTAACGCCCATCGGCCCTACGACAAATCTCTTTATGATGAATCTACGCTGGTCAGCTTGTTTCATCGTCAAAGCTCTTTTTCAATTTATCCTTCACCTTCGTATAGTGGAAATCCCTCCTGATATAACGGTCTTCCCTCTCGAGAGTGCTTTTTATGAATTCCCTGTTCGCGACGGAAAGATCCTCGCCAAAGATCACATCTTTCACTTTCGAGAGCCTGGCTATACGCGGCTCCAGCTCATCCGCCTTCTCTTTAAGCAGTATGTTTTGCATATCCTTCAGGTTGCTTACGATCTCCTCGATACAGCGCATGTCTTTCTTGTGATTGGCCCCAAGGACCTTTATCAGTTCCGATTGCCATGACTGCCAGTACGAATAGTGCTTCTTGTACAATTCAGGGGATGGCACCTTCTTATATTCCTTCACCTGGTAGAAGCGCGGCATCTTTACCGGCGCTTTCTTTTTACGGGTAAATTTTTTCCTTAATGACTCGCAACCCATGGAATTAAAGGCCAATAATAACGCTATCGATACCAAAATAAACTTCCTCATTCCTCACCCCACTATCTCTTTAAACTCATCCTCTGAAATTATCTTTACTCCGAGGGCCTTCGCCTTATCGGCCTTTGAACCGGGGCTTTCTCCGGCCACGACAAGATCGGTGGACCCGCTGACGCTCGATGCCGCCTTGCCCCCGTGCCTTCTCACGGCTGTCTCCGCTTCACCTCTCGTAAAGCCCTTCAACGTTCCGGTGATCACTACGGTCTTCCCCTTAAGCCTTCCTTCGCTCTCGACCGCTACGCCGCCCGACATCCGCAGGCCGGATTCTTTAAGCTTATTAACGATCCGGAGATTAGCCTTATTCGCGAAAAAATCCTTTATGGAAGCGGCCATTACGGGGCCCACTTCCGCTATTTCTGTCAATTCCCCGATCCCGGCCTTTTCGACGCGTTCCATAGAGCCGAAATGCCCGGCCAGTACCCATGACACGCGTTCTCCTACATGCCTTATCCCGAGCGCGTAGATAAGGCGGTTCAGTTCCCTTTCCTTACTACGCTCTATCGCTTCGATCAGGTTTGAAGCGCTCTTCTCGGCCATCCTGTCCAGGAGCTCTACGTCCTTACGCTTAAGAGAATATATATCCGCGCAGTCTTTAACGAGTCCTTTATCTACAAGCTGATCCACAACCGCCTCGCCGAGTCCTTCGATATCCATGGCATCCCTGGAAGCGAAATGGAGTATGGTTTCCTTTATCTGGGCCGGACATCCCGCATTCTGACACCTCAACGCCACTTCGTCCTGTTCACGCGTCAGGGAATGACCGCAGGCAGGGCATTTCTTCGGGATAGAAAATTTTTTTTCCGCGCCGGTCCTCTCTTCCTTGACAACGCTAAGGATCTTCGGGATTATCTCTCCGGACTTTTCCACATAGACCTTGTCCCCTATCCTCGCGTCGAGTCTTTCTATCTCGTCAAAATTATGCAGGGTAGCGCGCGATACCGTAGTGCCGGACAAGCGCACCGGCTTCAGTAAGGCTACAGGGGTCACCGCGCCGGTCCGCCCGACCTGCACTATTATGTCCTTTATCTCGGTCAGGCCTTTTTCCGCGGGGAACTTATAGGCTATGGCCCAGCGCGGGCTTTTCGAAGTTACTCCCAGGGTCTCACGGGCCTTAAGATCGTTCACTTTCAAAACCATACCGTCTATCTCGAATCCAAGGTCCCCCCTCTTCTTGTCCCATGAATCGCAATAGTCCACAACCTCTTCTATCGTCTTACATACCTTATAGTGAGGATTGACGTGAAAACCGGCATTCTTCAAATATTCCAGCACCTCGATATGCGTCGTGAATTTTACCCCCTCGCACCGGCCGACGCCCCATGCGAACATCTCGAGGCGCCTCTTTCGGACCATCCCCGGATCGAGCAGCTTCAGGGAACCCGCCGCGGCATTCCTGGGATTGGCAAAAGGCTCTTCCTTATTCTTTTCTTTTTCCATGTTAATGGCGCTTAGCGCCTTCTTGGTCATGTAAACCTCTCCGCGAACCTCAAGGACCCGCGGCGGTTTTCCCGCGTCAGCCTCCAATATAATAGGGATGGACCGTATCGTCTTAAGATTATTCGAAACATCGTCGCCGCTCGTACCGTCTCCCCTTGTGGCGCCAAGGACCCAGACGCCGTTCTCATATACCAGCGATATGCTTACACCGTCAAATTTGAGCTCAACGACATATTCTATGCCGGCTGTTTTCAGGTTCTTCTTCACCCTGCGGTCAAACTCCCTTAACTCATCCGCCGAATAAGTATTGTCCAGGCTCATCATTGGAGTCCTGTGCCTCACTACGGGAAAACTTTTAGCCGGCCGGCCTCCGACGCGCTGTGTAGGCGAATCAGGCGTTATAAGCTCCGGGTTCTCCGATTCCAGGTCGGAGAGCCTCCTGTAAAGAGCGTCATACTCCCTATCCGGTATCTCCGGCTTGTCCAGCACATAGTATACCCGGTCATGATGCCTGATCAGCCGCTTCAGGCCGGACATCTCTTTCTTTATCGATTCCTTCGCATCCATATCATCTCCCGTCGAGCAATCTATCTCCAAGATAGGCCGGCAATCCGGCGTCCAGGATCTTTTTGCGGGCGGACTTTACATTGTACTCGACACGGCTTATCCGGACCGACCCATCTTCTTCATCATACACCGCATAGGCGGCCCTGGGGTCCCTGTCTCTGGGCTGTCCTACGCTTCCGGCGTTGACTATGTATTTTTTCCCCGGCTCAAGAGACACCCTGGACGATAACGCCTGCAACACTCCGTCCCCTTCAGATACAAATATGCCGGCCGTATGCGAATGGCCTACGAAACATAGACCGGACCGCATCGCGTCAAATGTCCCTCGGGTATCCTCCTGACCCAATATATACTTGAATTCCCCCGGCTCATCAAGAGTGCCATGGACAAGCTCAAACTCCGGCCGGCGATATTCAATCTTGAACGATCTTAGATACCCTATCTCTTCGGCCGTAAGCTCGTCTCTGGTCCATTCGACAGCCTCCAAAGCGTATTCGTTGAAATACTCCGGGCGGAGGGACCCCAGCACTCCCCATTCATGGTTACCCGCGATCATCACCCTGGGCGAAATAGACCTTACGCGTTTCAGACATGCTACAGGATCGGCTCCGTACCCCACGACATCACCGAGACAAAGATAGGCGCCGGCGGCTTCCTTCCCGATAGACTGAAGAACGGCATCGAGAGCGTCCAAGTTCCCATGGATATCCGATAATATGTAATATCGCATCGCCTAAAACCTGATATCAAAACCGTTAAACTCGCCGGTGGCGTTTTGCCGCTCGACGTTCGTATCGCGTATTTGGCCGTCGAATATCTGCTGCACCCTTGATAAAAAATCGCCTAGCGAGGCTTCGCTCCCTTCGCACACAACCTCGACGCGTCCGTCGTCCAGGTTCCTGACATAACCGCAGAGCCGGGCCTGCTGGGCTATGCGCTCGGCCGTGAACCTGAATCCGACCCCCTGCACGATCCCAGAATAATAGACATGAATACGTTTATCCATACTCACCGGGCATTCGCCCTGATCTTCTCCTGAAATTCGCCCGGGGGCTCCAGGCCTCTGGCCTTCAACATCTCTACATACCTGCCGGATCTTTTGTAATCCCCGCTCTCATAATGCAATATGGCAAGATTCTTCATCGAATAGACATTATCGGGATTTATCTCGAGAGCGCGCTCCCATGACCCGGAGGCCATACCCTTATCGCCCGTCTTATAATATACGGTGCCGAGCACCGTATATGCCTCGTCATTAAAAGGAGATACCGCTATGGCCTTCTTAAGCTCTTTCCGGGCTTCATCGAAACGCCCTTTCCTGAGGTAGACGTCGCCCAGATTACAGAGCGAGAGAGGGTGCAATGGGTCGAGCATTAGAGATTTCCTGTACTCCTCTTCCGCCCTGTCCAGCGACCCCGCGCTATGATAAGCGGCGCCGAGCGCCATATGAGCAAACGAGGAATGCGGCGAAGTAGACACGGCGTTTTTCCAGAAAGACATCCGATCTTTGAAATTTTCGCTGTGCTTATAAGATGCGGCGGCAAAGAAGATCACGATAAGCGCGCTAATTATAAGCGCGCGATAATCCTTCAAAGAATACCTCTTCATTATGTCTGTTTCCATAAACAGGATCCCGAAGCCTATCGTGGGGATGTACACCCTGTGCTCCAAAAAATCCGTAGATATCGAAAAGTTCGGGCGGACCAGAGACGGCAAGAGGAAGATGACAAGCCAAAAGAACCCGAAGAACATATGGGCGTAACGTTTCCTTGCCGTCAATGACAGGGCTATCGCCATGAAAACGATAGTAAAAAATCCGTAGATATACGACGTATCCTCTATGGTCGGGAATACCGACAGGTTGAAGGGAAGCATTATCTTGCCGGCAAACTGGATAAGAGCGGGGGAATTGGCTATTACGTACCTATTCATATCAAAAATGGTCACTTCCTGCGCTCCGTGGAGAGCGTAGCCGCGGGCCGCGCCCCATAATGATATGGATACCAGCCACAAGCAGAAAAATATCTTCCCGCTCCTGGAAAATAACTTTTCATGCGCGATGAGGCGCATATATATGATAAATACAGGGACCATCATGACAGCCGATTCTTTGGTAAAGAGGGCGGCGATAAAGAAGATCGCATGCCATACCATAGACCAGACGCTTCTTGTCTTAAGGTGAGCTATCATGCATATGAACGACAAGAGGACAAAGACGGCCAAAAGAGAGTCGTTCCTGCCCGGTATCCATGCTACGGCTTGAGACAAGGCGGGATGGACCGCAAACAGTAAACCAAAAAAAGCGGAAGCGGCCCTTCCGTACGACATCCTGGTAAGGGCGATATAGACCAGGCATGAGGCGAGGGCATGTAACAGCATATTGGTTAAATGAAAAACGAAGACGGACATCCCGCCTATCTGCGCGTCCAGTATCAAAGAAACCGATAAAACCGGCCTGTAATACGGCAAGAAACTGTTCTTGAATATCGTTTGGCCGAACGCGCGAACCATATTCGTAATATCGCTTAAATAAGAATAGCTGTTCGCCACCAGCACATTGTCGTCCAAATAAGTAAACCCGAATCCCGTTGTCTTCCAGTACAAAGACAATACAAAAGCCGCTATAAACGCCGAGACGGCCATGTCCCCGTACCGAAGTTCGCTTCTTCGCATGTTATCCTTAATAAATAGGTCCTTATTTAAAGGACTTCATAAATTCATCCGGCGGCTTTATGCCCAGACGCCCCAGATAGTTAACAAAGAATAAGGCCCTCTTATTGTCGCCTTTATTCTTATAATAGATAGCCAGGTTCTTTGCCGCGTTAACATTAACCGGATTGATCATAAATGCCCTTCTCCACATCGTCTCAGCCTCATCGCTTCTACCCTGTTCATAATATACCACTCCGAGGGCCATGATAGCTACATCATCCGACGGCTCGACCGCTATATGCTTTTTAAATTCCGCTTCGGCCTCCTTAAGGGCCTTCTTCTCCCTGTACAGGAATCCGAGCTTTAGGCGAGCGCCATATATCATGGGATCGAGACGAAGGGCGTTCCTGTACTCCCTTTCAGCTTCTTCGAGGCGGCCGGCCATCTGATAGGCGAATCCCGCGCTCATCCGGACAAATGGGGCGTTAGGAGATGTCTCTACGGCGTTTTTCCAGAAAGTAAAACGGTCCTTGAAATTACCGCTATGCGCGACATTGACAACGGAGAAGACGATGAATATGGACACAAGCGGCAGAATAGCCGCCATTTTACGCAGGTCTAACCTCTTCACAAGATCTATCTCCATAAGGACGATCATGAGGCCCACGATCGGAAGGTAAAGCCTGTGTTCCTGAAAATCGAGTATGCATTCGGGGGTCGGCCGGATCAGGGACGGGAATAGGAATGCCAGAAAAAATAATAGTCCGAAGATCACATACCGCATCCGCTTGCCCGAAGATAGGGCCAATAATACGGTTATAGCCAGGATAGAGGCGTACCCGGAGATAAAGGTAGTATCCGGGATCGTGGGAAAGACCGAGAGATTGAACGGAAATAGCACCTTACCGGCAAACTGGATTATGGCCGGCATACTGCGGATAATGGACATCGTAATGCCATGAACATTTGCTTCCATGGTCGCGACTAACGCCACCTGCCTGAGCGCAAGCCAGGCAAGGACCACGAACGCCCATGCCAGCAGAAGGGACAACCTCGCGGATCCGGACATCTTTCTTGGGCCTATCAAACATACATAAAGCATACACACTATGATCACCATTACAGCCGTCTCTTTTGTGAATAGCGCCAGCACCAGAAAAAAGATATGTAAAGCGGCCCATAAGGTCCTGCCATGCTCCCGATAATTGATGAACGAAATAATGGACGCCAACGCAAAGACCGCAAGAAGCGAATCATTTCTCCCCGGGACCCATGCGACAGCTTGAGATATGACCGGATGAACCGCGAATAGCGCCGCCATGGCAAAACTGGACGCCCTCCTGTATCCGAGCCTGGACAAAAAATGAAATACGAGACATGCGCCGATAATATGTATCAGTATATTGGTCGCATGATACAATCCGATAGATCTGCCGAACAGCAGAGAGTCCAGCATGAACGACACCGTCAGGAGAGGCCTGTAGTACGGCGCGGAGGTATAATGAAAGACCTTCTGGAGGAACGCGTTAGGGATGTTGCTTACATTTCCGATAAAGTCGTAATTATCCAGGATAAGCTGTTTATCATCGAGGAACGTGATGTCGAAGGAGAGCGTTCTGAGATACAATATGGAGGCGGCCAGTATTATCCAGACATAGGGACGCCATTTGAAAAGAAATATATCGCCCGCGGGATCACTGGAAGAATGTATCATATGGCCCATGCTGGTCGTGGCGGACTTTGCCACCCTGCCAATCTTAAATGGTCGGGGCGGGCGGATTTGAACCGCCGACCTCTTGGTCCCGAACCAAGCGCGCTAGCCAGCTGCGCTACGCCCCGTGAATTTTGCTGCCTGTATCCTGCAAGGCACAAGTTAGCATAATATATCATATATCCTAATTATGGGCAAATAAAAATGATGGGGGCTATATTTTCAGGCCGGAGGTATTTGTGCGGACATCATACTCATCCTCTATCTCACCCACTATTTCTTCAAGGACATCTTCAAGCGTAACTATGCCTTCCACTTTTCCGGCGTCGTCTGTCACAACCGCAAGATGGGTATGGCCCTTCTGGAATTCCTTCAGAAGCTCCGTTATCTTCTTTGATCCCTGTACATATGTAACAGGATAAAGTATATCATATAGGACCACCAGGGACCTGTTGCAGGAGAGACTCAGCAGGTCCTTCATATTGATGACCCCTATTATTTTGGCGTGGTCCTCCGAATGGACCGGTATCCTGGAGTATCCATGCTCCAACGCCTTTTCAAGTATATCTTCCAGGCCCATATTGATATCTATCGATACGATATCCTTCTTCGGCGTCATGATGTTCCTGACGATCGTCTCGCTGAAATCAAAGACCTTAGATAACATCTTGAACTTCTCCTTGTGGAGCGACCCTTCCTCTTCCCCGATCTTCATTATCGCCCTTATCTCTTCTTCGGTTACCGCTGAAGCGGCTATTTCCGAGCCGGCGGGCGCGAGCTTCATGATTTTTTTCGTTATGATCTCGACAATCTTAACAACAGGGCTGAGCAATATGATAAGGCCCCTCAACGGATGAGCAAGAAACATAGCGAGCTTTTCCGAATATCTCGCGGCAAAGGTCTTTGAAGCAACCTCTGAAATGATTATAGCGAAAGACGCGAGCAATGTGGCGATCAGAACACCGGAAGCCGATTCCCTCCTCATAAACCGCATAACGATGCCCATCACGATAATGGCTATAAGGGAATCCACTATATTATTGGCAACAAGAATGGTGCCGAAGAACCTCTCCGGCACTTCAAGGATCTTCAATATGATCTTTGCGGCCTTCGACCCGCCGTTAGCCAGCCTGCGCAGTTTGATACGGCTGGCCGCTATCACAGATATCTCAGAGGCCGCCGTGACCGCCGCGAATAAAAGCAAAATTATAACAAGTAAAATATCTACCAGGGTTTCCATGTATACTCTCTTAAGGCTTAACTATACCTCCGGAAACTATCAACTTGATACCCTCTTCTATTGAAATGTCCATGAACCTTACCTGGTCCCTGGGGTAAAGTAATAAAAATCCGGAAAAAGGGCTGGGCGTAGTCGCGATGAAGACATGGACCATATCGGCTCCTGCCTTCTCATTCGCCTCTTTAAAGCTTTCATTTGTAAGGAACCCTATCGACCACACGCCCTTGCATGGGTATTCGACCATCACAACCTTCTTGAATGCGTGCTTATCCTTCGAAAAGATAGACTCGACTATCTGCTTGGCGGAAGGGTATATCTGCCTGACGAGCGGGAAATTCCTGAACCAGCGCTCTATCCCTTGAAAGATCTTTTTTCCAAGAAAATTTGTCGCTACAAACCCAACCGCGAGAACGGTCAATATCCCAAGGATAAAGCCCAGCCCCGGCACAGAAAACCCGAATTCTTTTTTAAGATAATAATTTATCACCTTACCCCATATCCCGTCCACCAGACGAAACGCCAGAAAAAGAAGATATACGGTAAAGAAGACAGGCAGGGTTACCAGCAAACCTGCGCCAAAATACTTTTTGATTCTACCGGCAAACCCTATTGAGCCCATTTATACCCCCAATAATTAACGCATCCCTATTATCATTAAAACCGTTTTCTGAATAGCAGTGTAACGGCAAGAACCGCAAAAAACAGGATAAAAGAGAGCTTGAGTCTCTTTTCCTTCACTCTTTCTTCGATCATAGATCCATGCGCAAGTATCGTTATCCTGGAGGCATGTATATCAAGCTCCCCTTTATGAAGTTCGCAGGCGCGGTTAAATACGCCTTCGACTTCCAGTATGTCGCCCTTATGCTTGTAATCTCCGAGATATTTCACCTCATCCAGCAGGGATGCCGGCGACCATACGCCCATAGCGATATTACCGTCTTCCAGATTTATCCACGCAAAATCCCCTCTCTTCATAATGGCCGTTATGGCCTCACCATCGATAACAACCATTTTACCGTCAAATCTTCCGGCGTTCTCGATGAGATCGTTTGCCGATGCGGCTTCTGCGTAAAGAGATGCAGGATGTGAGATGTGAGATGTGAAAAGAATGATGAGAAATAACAGGCGGACCATGTTCACTCTCTCCCCTTTAACGCCGCGACGATGACCCCGCCGAGAACAAAGACCGACACGAATTCGAGCCTGCCGGCCCACATTTGAATTATATAAACTATCTTTAACCCCGAAGGCATCGCCGTAGACGTTACTCCGCATGACAACCCTACGTTCGCGGCCGCAGACACGGATTCAAACGACGCCTCGCTGAAAGACCACCCGTACAGCATCCCGGCAACGGTACCTATCATGTAGAGCACGAGATAAGACAATATGATGATGGACGCGGCCCTGACATGTCTGTCCTCCAATATCATATCTTTTATATGGTGGATCTTCTGGACCAGGATGGCGTCTTCCGGGAGCAATAGCTTCTTGATATCCTGCCGGAGGGCCTTGTATAATACGCCTATCCGCAAGACCTTTATAGCGCCCGTAGTCGAGCATACGCTTCCGCCTATGGCCATTGCAATCATGATCCCATACATGCTCATCTGGCCCCAATCATTCACGAATTGCCTGGGATAAATAGTCTGGTGTCCTGTCCCCGTGTGACCGGATATCAGCTGAAAAAATACCTTGCTGAATAGCGGAATACAGCCATTGTACAAACCTTTGCCTGCGATCCCTATGGCGGTCAGGGTTAAAGTAATTACCATGGAAATGAATAATGTGACGATCTCCAGATTCTTCCTCATCTCCTTCCTGTTCCCTGTCCACACCGCGTAATGGACCGCAAAATTTATCGAACCGAGAAGCATTATGGCGGTCGTGATCATCTCAAATGTAAAATTATGGTAAAAAAGCATGTTCTGGGATTGCGGAGCAAACCCTCCGGTATCCCAGGCCGCCATGAATATGCATACCGAATCGAATATCGCCTTGGACGGCTTCAATCCGCCCATTATCCCTGATACGGATAAAGCGCCGGCCCCCAACGCAAGGAAGACCAGACTGACCAGCCATATGAACCTTGCCGTCTCAATGACGTTCGGCAGTATCTTTTCGTCTCTTGCCTCTCCGACGTACATGCGAAAAGCGCCGGCGGTTCCCCTAAAAAGAAAGGTAAGGGCGATCACAACGATACCCTGCCCGCCTATGAACATCGTAAAATGGCGCCAGAAGTTCTGAGTATTGGCCATATGATTCATATCGATGGTAAGAGACAGCCCGGTCGTCGCATAACCGCTCATCGTCTCAAAACAGGCGTCTAGAAATGAATTGTAATGGCCGCTCAAAAATAGCGGAACAGCCGAAACGATCATGGCGATAAGCCAGCTTACCGCGGCTATGGACATGGCATGCATATTCGTCGGGTCCTTCTTCGTATGGCATGCCACTACGAGGACCATACCTAAAAGGGACGTAAAAGAGATGCTTAACAGGAAATCTACCATCGGTTCGATCTCGAAATAAAGGATGGAAATCGCAAGTGGTATGAACATTAATATGCCGATGCCAAGCGTGATCTTGCCGATATAAAACCCGATGACCTTGTAATCCTCTATCGAAGGGCGCAATATCATCTGATCACCACCCACCAGACGGTGCAGACAAGAAAGCCGGTTATCAGGAATGTCCCGACCATTAAAAGCTCAATGCCGATCCCCAGAAGGGCGTTCCATACAGCCTTCGCCTGACCCATGATCCTTGCCGGTATCTTCATGATTCGAGCCTGCCGACAAGCAGGTCGAGGAGCTGTTGTTCGTTCTCGATGGTCGTAAGCGCTATGATATCATCGCCTTTCATGAGGATGGTGTCTCCTTTGGGAACGATAATATTTTCACCTCTTACTATAGAGACGAATACGGAGTTTTCGGGAAGGACGACATCCTTGACGAACTTATCAATGACAGGCGATTCTGCGGAGAGATCTACGCGCACAAGGGCGAGTTTGCCGCGCTTGAACGTCATCAGATTTATGAAATCTTCGAACGAGGCCTCTTCTTCTATTATCTTGGCTATAATAGCGGTGGCGTTTACGGGTACATCCACCCCAAGCTGGGAGAATATGCGTTCGTTCTTGGGATTGTTCACCCTTGCGACGGTCCGCCTGACGCCAAACACTTCCTTGGCCAACTGGCACGCTATGAAATTATCCTCGTCGTCAGCCGTTACGGCGGCCATCACATCCGCCCTTCCGACCTCAGCCTCTTCCAGGTTATGCGGCTCGCACCCGTCGCCGTTTATGACCATCGCGTCCAGGTTCCTGGAGACGCCTTCACAGCGCCCCTTGTCCTTCTCGATCACAGTAACGGTATGCTTATCCTGTATAAGCTTCTGGGCGAGGTTGAAACCGATCCTGCCGGCTCCTACTATCACTATATACATAAAGATCTCCCGGTCATAACCCGAACCTATCTTTCACTTTATCGAGGCTCGATGTCCTTACGACCCCCATCACCTTGTCCCCGGGTTCAAGGCGCGTATCCTGCCGCGGAATAAGCACCTTCTTCTTCCTGTCTATAACAACCACGAGGAACTCGTCCGGAATATACAGCTCCTCGACCCTCTTCCCCTTCAACTCGTCCCCGACGATTATCTCGATAACGCCAAGTTCCCCCGTCTCGATCAGATAACTTGTAAACCGGTTCTCTATTATCTTATCCCTGATCATCGCGGCCACCAGTACCGTGCCGCTGATGATATCGAGGCCCAGTTTTTTGTAGATATCCGCCCTTTTGGGGTCGTAGACGCGGGCCATGACCTTCGGGACCTTGAACATCTTCTTTGCAATCTGGCTTGCCATGAGGTTAGTATTGTCTCCGCTGGTCACAGAGACAAAAGCGTCCTGTTTGTCTATCTTGAGCTCCCGGAGAAGGGCTTCGTCAAATCCATTGCCCACGACCGCGACTCCATTGAACGAGCCGCCCAGCCTTTTAAAGGAGTCCTGGTTCTTGTCGATAACGGTAACGTTATGGCCTTCCTGCGAAAGGAGAAGGGCAAGCTGGGAACCAACCCTGCCGCAACCTATTATCATCACGTTCATGAACGGTCTTTCGGTGTAACTATTTTTTTACGGCGGCGACGCTCACCCTCTGTATGCCGAGCTCATTTATGACGTCAAGCGCCTTCACCACACTATCGAACCTGGTGGATGTATCGACCTTTAATAAAAGACTGAAATCGGGGTTCTCTCTCGAAATGGACCCAAGTTCCCTCTTCAGCTCGGACGCCTTAATCTTGCGGTCGTCCATAACATATTCGCCGCTCCTGGTAATGGCAAGTATCGTCCTGTCCGAACCCTCCAGAGATACCGCGCTTGAAGCCTTGGGGAGCCTGACCTCCAGCTTCGACATCCTGGTCTGGTTGAACGTATACAGGAGGCTGAAAGATATAAAAAAGAATATAAACATATTTAGCACAATGTCGGTCATGGCTACCGACTCCAGCGACAACATATATGTCTTCCTGGGCCTTATCTTGATCATGCCTTTATTTTTCCTTACCTTTTGCTTCCGATAGCGCTTCCACCAGCTGCATAGAAGCATCGCTCATTTCGAAAGATATGTACTTTATCCTTGAGACTATGTAATTGTACACAAGGAAATAAGGGACCGCGACTATAAGGCCGGCGGCGGTAGTGATCATGGCTTCATATATTCCCGCGGCCAGGGCCGATACTGTGATATTCGCGCCCGCCTTCTCCCATGTCATAAAAGCCTTGATAAGCCCGGTGATAGTGCCTAAGAAACCGAGCAGAGGCTCAATGCCTATGATCGATACAAGCCCTCCCAGATACCTCTCCAATTCCTGCATCTGGCCGTTTCCCGCGCGCTCAAGCGCCCTCTCGATATCTTCAGCCGGAAGATGGCGCTTCTCGATACCAACCTTCAAAGTAGCGGGCAACGGATAATGAGCCTTCTTTGTGCAGGATTCTATCGCCTGCCTGAATTGCCCGTTCCGCACTCTCACAAGGAGATCGGCCGTGAATTTTTCATGGTCCATCTTTATCCTGAGGAGCATCCAAAGCTTATCTATTATGATCGCGAGTCCTATTATGGACGCGATGATTATCGGTACCATGACGGCCCCGCCTTTAAAGATAATCCAAAGCATCTTTTACCCTTTCTGTATAATATTGACCAGTGTATCCGCTAAACCTTTTCGCATCATCATTACGGCAATGGCGGCCAAAAGAAGAGCGGCGATCTTAGAGATCGCCTTTGAGCCTGCCTTACCGAGAAACCCGGAAATCTTATCCGCATATGAAAAAGAGACCCATACTATCAATAGATTAGCGACAAACGAGAGCACGGTATAGAATAACCCGTATGAATCCAGCAGCATTATTATGGTGGTCAACACGGCCGGCCCTGTTACAAGCGGCGTACCGATCGGCACCGCTCCCATTGTTTCGGTAGGGAGCCTTACGCTTTTCTGGTATTGCAGTATGTCCCTGAGAGAGATGGCTAAAAGGACGGTGCCGCCGGCGATCTTAAAATCGGCTACCAGGATACCCATGATCTGGAATATCCATCTGCCCAGAAATAGGAATACGATGCCTATCAGAAAAGCTGTTATGATCGACTGGACGATGGTCTTCTGCTTTTCGCGTTTCTTGAGATGATCGGTAAAGCCTATGAACATAGGCAGTATGCCTATCACATCCATCGCCACGAATATCGGTATAAAAGAAAGAAGGAACTCTTTCACGACTATCCTTTCCTTGCTTATTATTTTGATAAGTATAACATATAATTATACGCTGTGACAAACAATTTAGAAAAAAGGCAGGGGTCTCAATCGATCGCAGAACCCCTGCCTTAGCTAAAGCTCGTTACATCAAATATATTATTTGCAGTACTTCCCCTTGATGATCCTTTCGGCCTCCGCCCAATCCTCCGCCGAGTGGCCCGGCTTCTTGCCCCTCTTCTCCCATAGCTCGTAAGACTTCTTCTCGATGAGCTTATTCAGGTCCTCTTTCGACATAGCCGGATTAGACGCCTTTCCGATCTTTAGTGATGTAGTCCTAGCCATAATGAATCCTCCTTTTTTATATACGATTTAATTATACACATCGGCAGGATTTATGCAATAGAAATCTTCAAAAAATCCGGAACGGGCCTGTTCAGGATCTTATATATATTCTTTAAATGCGTCCTATAGAGCTCGTCGAACGGGTTGTCGTTGCCGGAACGGACCTTGCCTGTATACCACCAGTTCCAATCGCTGCCTTCGGCTATATAAAACTCCTTCCACGCTTCCCTGAATTTGGCCTGGCCGGCCGTACCCTTTGACCTGGATTCCTTTTCGAACCCGACGAGGTCCTGCCTGACCCTGAAGAGATATTCCCACGCCAGATTGTCCTGATCCTCGCCTATCCATATCTCGAAATTGTGATTGATCCAGGAGCCGGGGAATATATTGGATATGTTCCTCGTACGGCATCCCCCCTCCAGATAAGCGCTTACTGTCGTAGAATATACGTCTTCCTGCTTATCGATAGCCGAATACAGGGATTCGAAGAACTTCCTTCCGTTATCGGGATAATATTCCCACGCGTTTTCTCCGTCCATCACTATGGTCAACAAGCCTTCATCGGAATCGGCCTTGATATTTTCCGCCGTCTTTTTGAGATGGCCTATGAGGTCCTGAGCCGCGTCTTCGGGCTTCCAGGAATTGTAGTTGAAGCTTATCAGGTTCGAGAGGTTCTTGTCCCTGAATATCATATTTATATGCCGGTCCCCTTTCTTAAACCTGAACGGCGTATAGATCATACTTCTGTCGAAAACATGAAGGGCCTTGTTCTTCTTACCGTTGTTGGAAAGGCTGTTGAACAGGATATCCTCATCCGTAGCCACCCACTTCAACCCGTTCGACATCATTATCGCAAGCGCTTCCTCGGAAACGCTCCCTTCGGAGGGCCACATGCCTTTCGGCGGCTGGCCGAATTGCTCGGTATGATACTTTACGGCCTCCCCTATCTGCCATTTCGCGTCTTCCGCGTGAGCAAATCTGTTCTTTGGAAGCCTTATATGCGGCGAAGATACCCTGGCTATCGATGTATCGCATAATAGCGGCAAGATGGGATGATAATAAGGCGTCGTTGTTATCTCGATCTGCCTCTCATCCTGGAGTTTTCTGTATAGCGGCAATATCTGGGAGAGGATCTCTCTCTGCTTCAGGACCACATACTCTTTGTCTTCTTCTTCGTAACCAGACCCTTTGGCTACGAGATCCTTAAGGTTTATATCATCATCTATACTGATAGAATGGAACCATGACAGGTTAAATAGCACCTGAAGATCGATAAAGTCGGATTCCGAGAATCCCTTGACTGTGCTTTTCAGCGCGGCGCCCGATAGCGGCTTCAACCCCTTTTTCATCAATAATCCGGAGTACCTGTCGCTCGGACCGATAAAACGCTTGAAGTTCACCTTGAAGAAATTATTGAGGATATCGACCTTGTCGCCGAAATCCAATGCGCCGGCCTTCTTAAGTGTAAGGTCGAGGAATGTATCTGTCGCCCCGAGGCGGGTATAATCGTTCAGCTGTTCGACCAGAGAAGGCACCATATTGAACGAAACCTTCACCGTATCGAACTCGTCGACAAGCGCCGCCATAGGGTAGTAATCCTTTATACCGTGAAGCCTCACCCACGGCATCATGTACTTCCCTTCAAGCGGATCTTTATAAAACGGCTGGTGCATATGCCATAGAAAGGCGACGCCCAGCTTCTTTTTAGTCTTCATCCGGACATAGAAAGAGTTGTTATTCCGTTTCCGCGATATCGGCATCTACTCCAGTTCCTTCCGATACCTCCTCTTCCTTCTCTACGGTGATGACCCTTGCCACGCACTTTGTGTCTTTCAGCACATAGGTGACATCGACCCATTCGCCGGCCTTTATGTCCAAAATCGCAGCTGCATTCTCGATCTTGGTATTCGGCCCGGAGAATATCTCGATCGTCTTCTCCGCATCGCTATCGTAGTCGTAATACTGCACCGTTATAGATGAGGTTCCGGCATTGATATTTTGCACTTCACCGTAGATCGAAAGGTCCTTTTCGCCCGGGACCATGGGCGAGACGCTCTCTTCCTTCATCTCAAGATTGCCGGACCCAGGCTCTTCCGTAGACTGCGGCTGGGCCGGCTCCGCGTTTTGCGCCTGCATTTCCATTGAAGCCTCAGGCGCGCCTGCGGCGGTCGTCTCGTTTTCCTGAGAATACACGCATGGCGCCGTAATGAACATGACAAGCATCAACACTGACATTCCGATAACGCTTGATCTCCCCATCATCTTCCTCCTTTTTTTTCAATGATAATAGCTCTTTTACAATTATTACATATCATAATCTTATAAGGAAAGCAAGCGGCTGTCAAGGCGATAACTTCCTGCCGTTATTGCTGAATATCTTCCACGTCCCAAGGGACCTATTTTGCATCATATATTTAAAAGCCGTGGAAAGGACTCCGAGCCCGTATACGACGCTTCTCGAAAAGTTTATCGACGACGAATCTTTGGTATAGACCGACGGACAGGTTATCTCCGCGACCCTGAACCCGAAATAAAACGCCTGCAGCAGCATCTCATTATCGAATACAAAATCATCCGAATTCTCTAAGATCGGAAGGCCGGAGAGGGCTTCTTTCGAAAACGCCCGGTAACCCGTATGGTACTCGGAGAGCTTCTGGCCGATCATGTTGTTTTCCAGCAGGGTAAGCATTCTGTTAGCCACGTACTTGTATACAGGCATCCCACCCCTGATAGCCTGATTGCCAAGGATGCGGGAACCTAATACGACATCGAACATCCCGGACGTTATGAGGGCCGCCATCGGAGTAATAAGCTTAGGCGGATACTGATAATCGGGATGAAGCATCACAACGACATCCGCGCCAAGCCGGAGGGCCTCCTGATAACAGGTCTTCTGATTGCCTCCGTACCCCTTGTTCTTATCGTGGATGAATAGCCTGAGATCAAGCGACTTAGCTATATCTACGGTATGGTCGCGGGAACTGTCATCCGTAAGGATGATCTCATCGACTATATCCTTAGGTATCTCATCATACGTGGCCTTAAGCGTCTTTTCGGCGTTATAGGCCGGCATGACTACGACTATACGCTTCCCGTTAAGCATATCGACCGCCGATTACAGAAAAGGACACATCTTATTAATAAATATAGATGTGCCCCTTTCCGTATTTCGAAAAACTGATTATTAACGCGCTTTCGCCGCCGCGGACTGGGCCGACGCCTGGGCCGACGCCTGGGCCGCCTGAGCCGATGTCTGGGCCGCCTGGGCCGCTACCTGGGCCGCCTGGGCCGCCTGCGCGGCCGTCTGCTCCGCGCTCACCCCTCTAGTCTCAGCCAACAACTTGTCATAGGCCGCCTTGAGAGTTATCTTCTCTTCGAGGATCTTGTCATACTCGCTCTTAAGAGCCGCCTTTTCGTTGATGACTGTTTCCACTCTTGTGGAAAGATCCATCTTGTCCCTAAGAAGGTTGTCATATTCGTTCTTCAGGGCATCCTTAGCCTTCTGAAGTATCATGGCCTTCTCCTCCAAGACGATCTTTTCATTCAGAAGCGCCTCGTACTTGTCTTTCGACACGCCACATCCCGCAAGCGACGCTAAAGTCGCCAGCGCAACAATCAACCCGATCGATCTAATGAATCTCATCTAGATAACTTCCTCCATGGATAATCGAAAATTAATAGCAAATCACCGCCGACTATTGCCGCACTAAATATTTTTCCAACTCAGCCCACGTCTTCGGACCGACCTTGCCGTCCGCCTTTAACCCCTTGGACTTCTGGAAATCGAGTATCGCCTGCTTGGTCCTGGGACCGATCTTGCCGTCTATCGCGCCTGCGTAAAACCCCGCCTTCTTCAAAGCCGCCTGGATATCCCGGGCCCTGCCCATCAACTCCTGGGTCGCCGTAGAAACCGCTTCCTGCGTTTGAGCGGCCGCTGTAGGAGGTATCGTCTCCGAAGCAACGCTCTGGGAAGGCTCTCTCGACGCGTTTATCTCAAGAGGGGCGTCGCTCTGAGGCATCGTTTCGAGCGATTCGGCCTTTTCTTCCTGGTCCGCTCTATCGACCTTACTCTTACATCCGAATATTGCGAGTGGTAAAATAATTAATGCTACCAAAAATAAATATGGGATCCTTTGCATCCGCTATTCCTCCTTTCTGTGACGATTTTTTTGGTAGTTATCGATAAATATTCCGTATATTGTGATTATACCGCCGCTCTGCCCTTTGTCAAGTTATATCTGTAAACAATTATTTTATCGTGCCAAATCTGGTCGTCAGGACGGCCCCGAACCCGGCTATAAGGAAAAGCGACTTCAATATCGCTCCCGCAATTGGCAAAAAACCTACCGCATATAGGATCAATATACCCAGCACCGCGTCTACAAACGGCGGGGATACCTTATTAAGCGAGAGAAGTATGTTCTTGCCAATAAATACCGCCGACGCTACATAGCCTATTATCATGGCCAGCGCCACAAGGAACATCTCAAGCGGGATGAGAGCTATGCCAACGACGCTTATCGCTAGCAATACGGCTATAGGGGCGATCAGCAGTATCCATAATACCCCCCATAAAAGCATGGCTATAAAGGAATGCTCTATAGCGTTGACCATCGTTCCCAAATGTTCCGGTATCAGGGCGGCTATCAGGACCGCGAGGCCGAGGAATCCTATAAGGACAAGAACGCTTATAGCGGTCCAGATCGTCATCCACCCGCCCTTGAGCAGGCTTGTTAATGTCGGCACGGAGACCGGCATATATATCTGAGTGATCCTTCCTTTAAGTTCGGCGGCGGGATCTTTAATAAATTCACCGCCCATCACGACGATCTGCCCCCCGACGTACGATTTCGCCCCAAGTGTCGCCGATCCGCCGATGACCACTATATTGTTCTCCACCCTTCCGAAGACGGTAACATTCCCTCCGATGACCACTACGTCTTTAGCGGTCACGCCTTTGGCGATATCGACGTCCTTATTCATCATCACTATATCCTGCGCCTCCGCGAACACCGCAGACGCCGAGAGTACAAAGAACGCAACGACCGTAAGATCGAGAAGAAACTTCTTTAGCATTTGGTACCTCCTGCTATCGACTTTACAAATCTTTCCATTCGTAAAAGGGCTTCTTTCAGCTTATCCATGCTGGAGGCGTAGGATATCCTCAGATATCCTTCCCCCGACGGCCCAAACGCAGTCCCCGGAACACAGGCTACTTTTTCGGCCTTGAGCAGGCGGTTGGCGAAGGCCATGGATGACAGCCCGTACTTTTTTATCGAAGGAAAGGCATAGAACGCCCCTTCAGGCATATGGCACGAAAGACCCATCTCATTAAGGCGCGAGATGACGAAGCCCCTGCGCCTCTTATACTCCCGCTTCATCTCCTGCACGGACCGATCTGCGCTCTTCAGCGCTTCCTGGGCCGCCATCTGCGATATTATCGAAGCGCAGAGCATCGTATACTGATGCACCTTGGTCATGGCCGATATTATTTTCTCCGGCCCGCATGCGTAACCTATCCTCCAACCGGTCATCGCGAATGACTTTGAGAACCCGTTCAAATATACCGTACGCTCCTTCATCTTTGGGAGGCTCGGGAACGGGGTATGCTCGAAGTCATACGTCAGGTCGCAATATATCTCATCACTGACCATCACAAGGCCGTTCTTGATAACGGAAGCGGCTATGGACTTCAACTCTTTTTTTGAATAAGACGCCCCGGTCGGGTTATTGGGATAGTTGAGCACGAGGGCCTTCGTCCTGGCGTCGCAGGCGACGTTTATATCCCTGGCCGTGACCCTGAATCCGTTTTCCGGAGAGGTCTTAATGAAGACCGGGTTCGCGCCGCACAAAGTGGCAAGCGGCCCATACGAGACATAATACGGTTCCGGGACCAGCACCTTATCTCCCGCGGAGACGAGCGCGCGCAATGTGAGGTCGAACGCTTCGCTCACGCCCACCGTGATCAATATCTCCGATTCCTCATCATAATCAAGCCCATGCCTGCGCTTGAGATAACGCGAGATGTCGCCTCGCAGTTCCGCAAGGCCTTTGTTCGACGTGTACGACGTATATCCCCGCTCAATGGCGTAGATCGCCCTCTCTCTCACATTCCATGGCGTTACAAAGTCCGGCTCTCCCACTCCAAGAGATATTACATCTTTCATTCCGATGACAAGGTCAAAAAATACCCTTATACCGGACGACGGTATCTTTTCGACCAATTTTGATATTTTTATATTCGATTTGGACATCTTCCACCCTTTACAGCGATATGGCCGGCCTCTTGCTCCTCTCGGGCTGCCTCAATATATCTCCGTCCTCTTTATATTTTTTCAGTATAAAATGCGTCACCGTGCCCCTCACATTCTCCATGGGCGATAGTTTCTCCGCGACAAAATTGGAGACCGTATGTATGTTCTTCCCTTCCACGACCACAAGAAGGTCGTAGGTCCCGGACATGAGATAACAACTCGTGACCTCCGGGAACCGGTATATCCTTTCGGCGAGATGATCGAAACCAAGGTTCTTCTGAGGGATCAGCTTTACCTCTATCAGCGCGCGCACATCCGAGCCCTCTTCCTTCGCGATCTCCTTATTGATCACCGTCTTATATTTCAGGATTACGCCTTCCTTCTCCATTTTTCTGATCGCGGAGGTCACCGCCCGGGCCGTCATACCGAGCATCCTGGCGATCTCTTCCGTGGTCGTCCTCGCGTCCTTTTCAAGAATCTCAAGTATCTCATTCATAGAATCCTCCATTCAACTCAAAAGGGGCTTGCCCTTTTACCCGAGCGAGCCCCTTTTACAGTTAGCTATAGACTACCAGCTATCGACTATTTGGTCGCCCCCTCTTGCGCCGCTCCGGCCGCCAGAGGTGAGCCTCCAGACATGTACTTACTCAATAAATCCCAGGTCTTAGGGCCCACTATCCCATCCGCCCTGAGAGCGTTCGATCTCTGGAACTCGCGGATGGCCTTCCTTGTATTCTTACCCTTGATGCCGTCGATCTTGCCGCTGTAAAAACCGGCGTTCTTAAGCGCCATCTGTATGTCCATCACTCGTTCGTTGGATTTTCCGGCCCTGGGTTTTGTCTCGATGTTAGAGCCCTCCGTCGGCACTCCCGGCATATCCGAGGCCTGGGAAACGCCGCCCTCAATCTGCCTTGATTCAACGCCATCGACCCTCGATTCGAGCGTATCGACCCTCATCTTTATCCCGGAAACCTCATCTTCCATCTTTTTCGGCACGGATCCGCATCCGGAAATAGAAACGACCGTAAATAAAACAATTACCAGACAAGCCAAACTTTTTCTTTCCATCCTGACCCTCCCTTTAGAATAATGGCTGCTAATGGATTATACTATTCCCTAATAAAAAAATCAATCCAAAAACATAATTAAAAACATAATTAAACCCGGATCACTTAAGGAGCTTACCCGCTTCTTTGACGGAAGCGCCTTCATGCACTATCGCGCGGATCGCTTTTATCATCCCTATGGGATCCGGGTTCTGCCATACATTGCGGCCCATGTCGACGCCCTTCGCCCCCTCTTTAATGGCGCTATACGTAAGCCTCAATACATCGAGGTCCGTCTCGAGCTTCGGCCCGCCCGCTATCACCAGAGGCACCGGACACGACTTGACGACCTTCTCAAAGTCTTCGCAGTAATAGGTCTTTACCATATGCGCGCCAAGCTCCGCGGCGATACGGCAGCAAAGCGACAGATACCGCGCGTCTCTCTTCTCAAGCTCTTTTCCGACAGCGGTGACCGCCAGGACGGGGATTCCGTATCTCTGTCCGTCATTCACAAGCTGGCCCAGCGCCATCAACGTCTGGTGCTCATGTTCGGATCCTACGTATATGGAAAAAGCCACAGCCGACGCATTGAGGCGGATCGCCTCTTCCATGGACGTATGGACGCCTTCGTTCGAAAGAGCCCCTCCTACGATGCTATTCCCTCCGGAAACCCTTAGTATCAGGGGGAGCTTCAGATCGGCGTCGACGCAGTTACGGAGAACGCCGCGCGTAAGCATGAGCGCGTCGGTAAAAGGAATGAGCGGCCTGATAGTCCTGGCAGGATCTTCGAGTTTCGATATCGGGCCCAAAAAATATCCATGGTCAACGGCCAGCCATACGGCATGACCGGTTTCCGGCCTGATCAGCTTAGACATCCTGTTCTTCATTCCCCAATCCATTGTAAGCCTCCGATTTTTGTGTACAAAAATCGTCCCGAGGAAGCGACAAAAGAGGAGCTTCCGAGGGACCTATCCTTCACGAACTAAGCTTCTCCTTCATCTCCTTCAACTCATCCCACAGCTCTTTCGGGAAACGGCCGTCGAATTTCTCGTAGAAGGCTCCTATATCATCGGCCTCTTTCAGCCATGCCTTATTATCGACCTCGAAGAGCGTCTCCAGATCATCCTTTGCTATATTAAGGCCGGACAGGTCAAGGTCGTCCAACTTGGGAATGAGCCCTATCGGGGTCTGTCTTGTGCCGACGCGGTCATTCACCCTGTCGATTATCCATTTAAGCACCCTGATATTATCCCCGAATCCCGGCCATATATATGAGCCTTTTTCATCTTTCCTGAACCAGTTCACGGAATAGACTTTCGGCGGATGCTTCAATCTCTTACCTATATTAAGCCAATGGCGGAAATAATCGGCCATATTATACCCGCAGAAAGGAAGCATCGCCATAGGGTCCCTCCTGACAACGCCTTCCTGGTGTATGGCGGCCGCCGTAGTCTCCGACCCCATCCTGGAACCGATGAATACGCTATTCTGCCAGCTTGCGCCTTCAACCACAAGCGGCTTTACCTGCGTCCTCTTGCCGCCAAAAATAATGGCCGATATCGGCACTCCTTTCGGATTGTCGAATTCAGGCGAGAGCGTAGGACACTGGTATATCGAGACCGTAAAACGGGAATTAGGATGGGCGCACTTTGTTCCCGATGCCGGATCCCATCTCTTTCCCTGCCAATCAAGAAGGTTCTCCGGCCTCTTTCCATTAAGGCCTTCCCACCACGGCTCCTTCTTATCGACGTCATAACCGGTATTGGTGAAGAGCGTAGGATAGAACGTGCCTTTCTTAAGGGTTTCGAGCATATTCGGATTGGTATTCATCGATGTGCCCGGCGCGACCCCAAAGAAACCCGTCTCCGGATTTATCGCCCACAGTCTTCCGTCCGGCCCTACGTTGAGCCATGCGATATCATCGCCGATGGTCCATATCTTATATCCGGGTAATGCCGACCGAAGCATCGCCAGGTTCGTCTTGCCGCATGCGCTAGGCAGGGCCGCCGTAACATAAGTGATGGTGCCTTTCGGGTCCTGTATACCCATTATAACCATGTGTTCGGCGAGCCAGCCTTCGCTAAGCCCCAGGCATGACGCTATCCTCAAGGCAAAACATTTCTTGCCCAACAGGGCGTTGCCGCCATACCCTGAACCTACCGACCACACAAAATGCTCTTCAGGGAAGTGCATTATGAAGCGCTTCGACGGATCGAGATCGCCTACGGAATGGAATCCTTTTACAAAATCCTCGCTTTGGCCTATCTTCTCTATCGCGGCCTTCGAAAGCCTGGTCATTATCCTCATGCTGATGGCCACATACGCTACATCGGTTATCTGTATGCATGCCTTTGAATACGGCGACTTCGGGTGGCCCATCACATAAGGAAGGACATACATCGTCCTGCTCTTCATGCATCCGTCCGACAGCCCTCTCATCTTCTCCTTGGCTTCAACGGGATCCATCCAATTGTTGTTCGGCCCGGCGGTGTCCTTATCCTTGTGGCAGACGAATGTGAGATGCTCGGTGCGGGCAACATCCGTAGGATGGCTCCTGTGCAGGAAAGAGTTAGGGTATGTACTTTGATTAAGCTCGTAGAAAAGAGGGTTCCCGCCTATCTTTTCATCCTTTATGCCGACCTGGACCAGACGGCGCGCCTCTTCCTCGGAACCGTCGCACCAGTATATCTTATCCGGTTTTGCCAGTTTCGCCTGCTCTTCAACCCATCGCTCGAGCGGTGTCCCCATGCTATTCAGATCTGCTCCTTCGCTTTATTTTTGCGGTTCGATGATGACCTTGATAGAGTCCCGGGCTTCGGCTACAAGCCTGAAGCCTTTCACCGTATCGCCAAGGGAGAATCTATGGGTTATCATATCTTTTACGTTCACTTTACGCGAGCTGATCAGACTTATGGCCTGCCTGTGATCGTCGGGGCTTCCCGCGTATGAACTCATCACGGTGACCTCGCTGCGCCAGAACATGTCGTTTATAGGTACGGTGAACCTGGAATCCTTCCCTGCCGCGGCGAATATCATCACGGTCCCGCCCCTTTCCACCGACCTTAAGCCCTGCTCGAACGCCTGGTCCGCGCCGGAGCATATCGCCACGAGATCCGCGGGGTTGCCCAGGTTGGCGCATCTTAGTTTATCGACGGAATAATCCTTCGCGCTTATGACCGTATCGGCCCCGAACCTCTTTGCGGCCTTCAGCCTGTAGTCGACGATATCGGTCGCTATTATCCTGCTCGCCCCGCCCATCCTGGCGAGCTGTATGTGCAATAGCCCGGAGATGCCGCTTCCTATCACGAGGACGGACTTGGCGCTCGTGAATCGAGCCAGCCTCTGCCCTCTGATGGCGCACGCAAGCGGCTCGATGAATGTCGCCTCATCCATGGAGACGTTTTCCGGTATCACATATGTGCCCTTCTCTACGTTTATCTCCGGCACACGTATGAATTCAGAAAATCCTCCAGGGTCGAAATTGGTCTTTCTCAGAGTATCGCATACCGTCTCATGCCCATCGAGACAAAATCTGCATTCTCCGCACGGCACGTGATGCGATACCGAAACGCGGTCGCCCGCCTTGACTTTTTTTACGTCTTTTCCGGCTTCGACCACTACCCCCGCGATCTCATGGCCCAGCACGAGAGGGACCTTGTGGATACGGTACCATTCAAGTACATCCGTACCGCAAATCCCGCTGGAATCTACGCGCACCAGGATCTCGCCGCCGCCTATCGAAGGCATTGGCATTTTTTCAAGCCTGACATCATTATTCGAGTAATACATCGCAACGCGCATATCGCCGGCCATTAAAGCAGATCCTTTACAAGGGATGTTATGGAATCGCCCTTATTATTCTTGTTATACGGGATGTATAATTCATCTATGGTGGAGGCGCCTTTCGATTCAAGCACATGCCTGATATTCCTGAAAGATCCCGCCGCGCCGATACAGGACGCCGACGTCAGGAACGCCGCCACTCTCTTACCGTGCAGGCCATTCACCTTATCCAGGAACGCGTTGATGGCCGGTACGGGCCTGAATGCCCACAAAGGAGATATTATCACCATAAGATCGTAGTGGCTGGCGTCAAGCTTCACGTCCCGCCCTAATCTCGAACGCTTTCTGCCAAGAGCCGCCATCCGCTGTCCGAAGAAATCCTTTATGTCGTCTGACGGCTTCAACTCCTGCAGTTCTACCTCGCCTTTCGCTCTGAGCAGATCGGCGGAGACTGCGGCAACGCGGTCCGTCCTTCCTTTATATGGATAGTACGTAATAAGAGCCTTCATACCTCCCCCATCTCATTTATAGCCATCTCTTGCGCCTGAAGAAGAAGAGCATAGATAGCGCCAGTACGCCCATGACGAGAAGTATCCCTGGATAGCCGAATTTATGCTCAAGCTCCGGCATGTGTTTGAAATTCATGCCGTATATGCTAGCGATGAGGGTCAAGGGCATCATGATCGTGGCTATAACGGTCAGCGTCTTCATCACTTCGTTAAGGCGGTTCGACATGATCGATACATAGGCCTCCATGGCGCCGTTTATTATGTCGCGTGAAGCGCCGATCATATCATTCAGCCGCATAAGGTTATCATACACGTTCCTGAAATAAATGATATTCGTAGGCGCTATCAATTGAAAATCGCCCCGGACGATGAGTCCCGCCACATCTACCTGCGGCCCTACCGACCTGCGCAGATTGACGATCTCATTTTTGAGCCTGTATATCTTCCTCAACGTATCCTGGCTCGGCTCCTTAAAGAGCTCATCGCTCATCTCGTCGATGACATTGTCGTACTCAGTAATTACAGGAAAGTAACTGTCGACGCATGAATCGAGTATATAGTAAAGGAGCATATCGGCGCCGTGCATTATCATGGGCGACTGCTTCTTGATCCTGTCCTTGCACGTCTCGAGGGGCGGTATCGGCGCGTTATGGAATGTAATCAAAAAATTACGCCCGAGACAGCAGTCGAGCTCGCTGGTCCTGATCTTACAGCTCTTATGATTGCATTGCGGCTCAAGAGCGAACATGACGAGAAAGAGGTAATCGGCGAACTTCTCGATCTTGGGCCGAGTATTGGGCATTATGAAATCTTCGACTGTTAGAGGGTGTAGATTGAACGCTGTGGTCAAGAGATCGATATCGGCGTCGTCGACGTCGACCATGTCGATCCAGAGCACGCCGCGGTCCTCCTTAAGCGCAAGGATTGTCTCTTCCTGGTTCAAGCCGGTCTTCAATCCCGTATGCGGATTATAGTAATATGATTCGTACATATCTCTGTCCTTTTTTTGTGGTGCAACATTATATCCGATGGGTGGGAAATATACAAATAGAAAATATTAAATAATAACATTACTTCTTCATCGTCTGACCGCAACAACTCTGGATGGCCCCGTTATGCACAGCACATGCCGAAGAGACATTTAAATATCAGCTACTTGCTTTTATATTTTAATCGCGTTATATCGATAAAGTCCTGCGGCCGTCCTGTTTTTTTCTTGGCGAGGATCAGCTTTTTGATGCCAATTATATTAATTGGAACATCTGCATATTTGGTCTTTCGTCGATCCTTCCATGCTTCAGAAAAAACGGAGCCTGAAATACTCGTTATAATATCAATTCTTATGGGAGCAATTCCTATTTGGTATATCGTTTTTTTATTAGTAAAGTCCTTTTTGCTTATATCTTTAAGAGGAGCACCGAACTCACCAAGCGCTTTATACAGTTTTTCGGCGTTTTTTAGCGCAGGTTCTACCCATATATCGATATCCTTAGTATAGCGTGGTTCTGTATAGAAAATTACGGCATAAGCACCTACAACCAGATATTTAACCTTATGCTTGTTCAATATTTTGAACAGATCTCTGTAGTCTGAGCTTATATCCACGCTTATTCCTTATCTTATAAAACTCCTCTAGCATTTGCCATGCGGCGGAAAATCTTGCCTGAGCGCCGGCTTTCTTCCAAAACAACATGTCAAATTCTTTGGCTTTTCTGAATGACGTAGTTTTATTTTCCCATATTTTTTTCATGATTATATTATATCATATTTTTGGGAAAAAGAAAACGCCTACCGATAAACGATAGGGCGTTTTCCTGCAGTGACTCCTATATATTTACCATTTCTTTATCAACAATTTTTATATATTTATCGGGGTCTGCCTTAAACTTATCAATACATCCTGAACAGCATAAATTATATATTTTCCCATTATGCTCAACCTTGATCGCCGGACCCATCCCTCCGACCTTCTCACCGCTCACCGGACATACTTTATTCGCTACCGCTATCGCGGATGATGCCTCTGGCTCCATTTTCTCCATCATAGGACCCTTGTCCCCATGATGCTCATCCCCTTCAGCAAGCGCATAAGGCGACGTTAACAAAGCAATAGCTACTATCATCAAATATGTTTTCACCCTCATTCTATCCTCCTTGTTGTACTAATAACCGTGAGCTCGAACTATTTCATTCGCCGGTCATCGCTTCGAGAATCATTTCTTTATAAGAGAGCGGCCGGAACGGGATGATATCCCTGATAGAATTTTCCAGACAAATCGCTTCATTTTGCAGGCTTTCAAAAAGACACCTGATCAATGCGTAGGAAACCGGGCTGATCAGGCTCGCTATATAGGAATACAGCGAAATCGCGTTAAATGGCGATTTTATAAAAATCATTTTTTTATTTATTATTTTGGCAAAATCTTTCAGCATATCTTCATATGTCAAAATATCTCCGCCGCCTACGTCATAATAGCCTCCTGCCGTTTCCGGCACTTCCAATACGCCTACAAGATACTTGATAAGATCGCTCAATGCGATAGGCTGACATTTGTTTTTTGCCCATGGCGGCGGAAGCAAGATAGGCAGGTTTTTCACGAGATGATGGATGATCTCATAGGAAGAACCTCCCGGGCCGTAAATAACCGCTGCCCTCAAAGTCGTTACAGATACCTTTCCCATGATGAGGTTGATCGCCGTATCGATCCGGCTTCCTAAGTGATGCGAGAGGTGCGAGGTTATATCCCCAAGGCCGCCTAAGTAAATTATGCGCTCGACATGATTTTCTTCAGCCGCGTTCTTAAAATTTATCGCTGCCTGATTGTCGGCGGATTCGAAATGCTTGGGGCCAAGATTCAACGAATGGATAAGGTAGTAGGCAACAGCTATGCCGCGCAGAGCCGCCTTAAGCTGGACGGGGTCTAATGCGTCGGCGACAACTACTTCCGCATCAGGCCAGCGCCTTCTATATGTCTCAGGTTTCTCCCTGACCATTAACCGCAGCCGGTAACCGCGCGCCAAAAGCTCGGTAACCAAGTGACCGCCGACATACCCGGAAGCTCCGGTCACTAATATTTTGCCCATATTCGGAATTGCATTGGTTGGCAAGTTTTCGCAAAATAATTTATATGGTTTTAGGGACGGGTCTCGTGGTAATCCCAGAATGGTTCCGGCTAGCATCCTAGACCTGCCCCATGATCATAATTGTCCCAATGTATTCTTGCTTAACCACAAGTCAATTAAAAAGATAACCGATAAAGGGATTTGTTTATATGATGACCCGGTCGATCAGACCATCAGTTTATCGAATTCTTCGATAGTTATCGCCGGGAAACTGGTAAATGATATATCCGTAAGCTTAGTAAGGGCAACCGATGTTTTCATGACATCCGGTGTGCTTGGGAAATCCGTAATAAGGACCATGTCGTATTTGCCCAAAAGGGCGTACATGCCGATCACCTTGCCGCCTGATTTCGCTATTAATTCAAGCGCCTTTTTGGTCCTTTCGGCCGACATACCTTTTAACGCGCCCTGCGAATACTTTCCATACATAAAATACTTTGCCATCTTGCCACCTCCTGTTGGTTTTCGTCCTATTTGTTATTCGATGATCCTAAGGTCCGTTTCCCGCGAAGCCCTATATTCCAGTTATTTAATTGTTTTTGCTGGTTGATTATTCATCGAAACGAACTGGCGTATATGATTTCGATCGCCGCCTGGCATATCCAGGAACATTACCCCTATTCTATATCCCCTGCCCTCTTTCATAGATATATTATAGCGCACTTCCCCCCGGCATGTCATTATCCTGCTTTTACGGTCTTCGATATATGCACTATAGTTCATCATAAGAAATCTTACGGAAACAGTAGTTACCGGAGGCAGCTTGCAATCCGTCGTTATGGCCAATCCGCCTTCGCTTATATCCGCCGCTAATGCGACTATCTCCCTATCGCCCACCTCTATCCTTACAACTACAGGTGAGCTTATTTTATAATAAACTAAAAAATTTACCGGCGTGCGATCGTATTTGCGCCTCTCTTCGAGCGGTTTATTCGTATCCATGCTGCTCCTTAGTTGTTGGGAACGTTCCATTTGCGCTTACTTCTGCATTATAACTCTACTTCTGAAAAGGGACAATGAATATTATGGCTGTGCTCGGTTGACAATTACAGAGAGGATTTATTCTCTTGTCGCTCCTGATATGCAGAGTTATAATATACCGCGATCAAAAGTGAGAGATAATGAAAAAAATATCGTTCAAATCGGAAAAAGAAGCGCTGGAGCAGTTGTCAGGAAGCTGACCTTAGAACCATTGGAGGTAGCGATGTATCCTTTAGAAGAAGTCCTTAAAATAAGACGAAGCATCAGGGAATATTCCGATAAAGAAATACCGAAAGGCCTTTTGGAGAATATCGTCGATGCAGCCAGGTTTTCCCCCACTGCGCGAAACGTCCAGCCGTGGGAATTTATCGTAGTCACCGACATCCCGTCATTGAAGAGATTATCTGAATTATCGGAGAACGGACGGTTCCTGGCCCAGGCAAAGGCATGCATCGCCGTATTTTGCGCTGATACGAAATATTATCTGGAAGATGGTTGCGCGGCTACTTGCCAGATCCTCCTTGCCGCCGCCGGCCTGGGCATAGGTTCATGCTGGGTTGCGGGCGACAAGAAACCCTACTGCGCCGACGTGGCTAAATTACTATGTGTGCCCCCTACCTATAAATTGGTGAGCCTGGTCAGCCTCGGATACCCTAAATCCAAGGACAGTCTCTGTCCTGCCCAGAAACGCGAATTAAAAAAGATGCTCCATTGGGAGAAATTCTGACTCCATAATTTGCATCGGGGACATTGCCTCAATTAAATATTGAAATATGCATATCCCTATGCTATTATTATGACGTTAATTTTCGTACTCCGTTCCCCTGTAGCTCAGTCGGTAGAGCACGTGGCTGTGCACGAGGTGCGAAGCACCGAGTGCAAAACTCGGTGCATAGCGCCACGGTGAAGCAAGGAGGCGGCAGTGGCACATGTGGAGAAAAGAAAATACAGCGAGAGACGTCAATATTTGATCAAAGCCGTTCATGCAAGGCGTAAAAAAGTTCGGCAAATGGCGATCGAATATAAAGGCGGGAAATGTGAAATCTGCGGATACTCTCGTTGTGATAATGCACTTGAATTTCATCACCAAGATCTGGCAATTAAGAACTTCGGTATATCGGAAAAAGGATATACCAGAAGCTGGGGCGATGTGATGAAAGAGCTGGATAAGTGCATTATGGTATGCGCCAATTGTCACCGAGAGCTTCACGCAAAGTTAGCAGCCTCCTGTGGAAACGCAGGAGTGATAAAGCGGGTAAATTCAGGGGAAGCCCACGCAAGTGGGTCAATCCTGAGCCAAGCCCTGACGCAAAGCGCATCAGGGAAGGTGCAGAGACTAGAGACTCGCTGCCTAAAGCTCGAAAGAGCCACGGCAATGGTATAGTCCGACTCTCCGAGTAATCGGAGTCAGATCGTAACCACGCTGTCCGAGGTTCGAGTCCTCGCGGGGGAGCCAAAATTGGCCCTAGAGAAATCTAGGGCCAATTTGTTTGCTCAGCCAATTTTGGTTCCCCCGCGAGTAATAAGGGGGTTTGGGGGAAAAGACCGTTTTCCCCCAAGAGCTTATATCTACTGCAAAGGAAAGGGGATAAAAGTCGAGCAAGACATGCTAACAGGAGCCACTGTAAGATAGCCCTCTATAGGCATTTTGCTTGTAGAGGGCTATTGTTTAGGTTATAATAATAACATGGCAAAGCAAAATGTCTATATTATCGCTGGTCCTAACGGGTCAGGCAAAACAACATTCGCAAGATTATTTTTGCCAAATTATATTAATTGCCCTAATTTTGTAAATGCTGACCTTATTGCCTTAGGATTAGCTCCGTTTGGACCTCATGCTGCCGCAATCAAAGCCGGAAAGCTTGTGTTGCAGCAAATTCATGAATATGCGCGGAGAGGCGTTGATTTCGCTTTTGAAACAACATTGTCGGGTAAATCATATGCAACCTTACTTAAAGAATTGAAGAAAAAGGAATATGGGGTACATCTTTTCTTTTTATGGATTCCTAGCCCGGAATTAGCTATAGCCCGTATTAAGGACAGGGTCGCAGAAGGTGGGCATAATGTTCCTGCGGAAGACATCAGGCGTCGCTTTATTCGTGGCATACATAATTTTTTCAGCTTGTACGAGCCATTAGTTGGTTCGTGGATGTTATTTGATAATTCCAGAGCAAAACCGGTTTTAATTGCCAAACGAAAAAATGGTCACATTGAAGCAATCGATGAAGATTTATTCAGGATAATTAAGAAAGGCGTAAAATAATATATGAAAAAGAGAATGTCTTTACAGGACAAGGCTGAAGCGGCGTTAAAAAAAGCGGTACGGCAGGTTGTCGAACGACACAAGAAAACCGGTCGCTCGCTAGCGGTATGGCAGAATGGTAAAACCGTTCGTATTTCACCGAATACTGTTAAATAGTAGACGGTCTGTTTAGACACACCTCGCAAGACTAACAATTAGCTTCTCCGTCCCCTCCGTATAGCAAAAATCAATAAACTCCTCCATATAAGTTCTATTATCATCAACCAGGGGGAGCAACAATTTCCTTCCTTTCCTCCATTCTCAGGCGTATAATTTAACTCATGGGGTGGCACCAAAAAAACACCCTCAAAAGCGCAAAAGCGGTATTGATTTCAATGGAGATCAGGATATGCCAGATTTACTTATATCAGAAAAGCTGAAATCTTTTCTATTGAATAAAGGATTTGTAAGTGTTGGAACATCCGATTTACGGTGTCAGCCCAATGCGGCCCCGAAGTATATAATAAAAATAGATAATGATCTTATATATCTTGCCGATTATGTCATAGGCAGGACATTTCGAAATTTAAGGGTTAACCCTAAGGTTTCTCTTTCCACTATCGATATGAAGACATTGGAAGGATGGCAGATTAACGGCGTGGTCGAGATAATAACAAAAGGACCGCATTATAAAAGACTCTTAAAAGTAATGGCAGAACAGGAAGCGCGTCATTCAGCAAGGCGTATCATTGAAGACATCCGAGGATCACAGAAGTATGATTCCTATGAGATACAATTTCCCGAAAAGGCGGTAATGTTCAAGGTTAAATGCGAAAAGATCACCAAAATAGGTATTACCGGAAAATTACAAAGAAGAAGGTGAAAGATGAATAAACCTGCCACGTTCGCAGTCATTACCATTTCGACCATTGCCATGATCTCTATTGGGATGCGTACCGCATGGCGATCCTATTACAATCAACCGCTATACAGGATAGAGTTGAACCTTCCGGATCTTGCCGGCGGACAATATTCCACAGAGTTTTCTATTCCGAAAGGCGAATATATAGTTAAGGCCGAGGAACCCGCGGGATCATCAACCGATATATCGCCTATAGTCATAAGATATAAGGTCTCGTTACCCGGGCAGGGCCTTGCGATGAATGAAGAAGCAAGGATCGATTTTAGCTATGGTATTCACGAGGTCTGGTTGAAATCGTTTAATGTCAGAGACGGTGCCGGCAGAGGCACTTTTTCCGTTGAAACCATCACCCCCCGCAGTTCCGGGTCCGGAGGAAAGATATTTATCATTAAGAAGGTCTTGTTCAAAACTGTGGAATAGTGCAGGATGTCTATATATCCCGCTTCCCCGTTTTTCTCCTTAATTGCGCTATGCCTCAGGAAACATTTATTGAAAAATAGCGGATTATCGTATTTATACCGACAATTCGTCGCTATTTGCGTAGGTCGCTCTACCGTAATAATAATATCGATCTCGGCCCTTGGCTTTAATACTACTCGCTTGTGGAACGACACAGGATATAGATGAAGATCGTATTTCTTGGTACGAATGGCTGGTACGACACGTATGTAGCTAATACCACCTGCGTCCTGGTTGAGACCGGCCAATATTATTTAATACTCGACGCGGGTTTCGGCTTCCACAAGGCCGATAGATATATAGTATCCGATAAGCCGATAAAACTTTTCTTAAGCCACCTCCATCTCGACCACATCATAGGCCTGCACACACTGCCAAAGTTCAGGTTCAGGCAGGGAATCGATATCTATGTGCCGGAAGGGATGAAAAAACCTCTGATGACATTCATGAGCAAGCCATACACTAAACCTTTGGAGGAATTGCCTACCAAGATCATGCTGCATGAGCTCGGAAGGGACGCGGGGCCGGATTTCGACTTTAAATTCAAAAAGCTGCGCCATCCCGTCCTGTGCTACGGATACCGGTTCTCTCTGGAAGAAAAAACGGTGGCCTACTGCACGGACACCGGTGTATGTAAAGCGATTTATGAGCTTGCCAAAAATGCCGACCTTTTCATAAGCGAATGCTCCTTCAGGTCAGGCTCCTTGATCAAAAACGCCTTCCATCTAAATCCGGCGGCGGCGGCCAGGATAGCGAAATCATCCGGGGCAAAGCGATTGGCGCTTATGCATTTCGATCCGGCGCTCTACCCGTCACTAACCGATCGCTCCGATGCCGGAGAAGCGGCCGGGAAGATATTCAAAGAGACGATCACCGCGCAGGATGATAAAGAAATCCGCATTTAAATCACGGATAGAGCCATGACAAGAGAAAGATATATAATACACGTCGATATGGACGCCTTCTTCGCGTCGATCGAGCAGCGCGATAATCCGGCGTACCGCGGCAGGCCCGTTGTGGTCGGAGCCGACCCCAAGCTCGGCAGGGGACGCGGCGTCGTATCCGCCGCTTCTTACGAGGCCAGGAAATACGGAATACACTCGGCAATGCCCATATCGACAGCGTATCGCAGATGCCCGGACGCGGTCTTCCTTGGAGTGGACATGGATAGATACATCCGTGAATCGGATAAGATATTTTCCATCCTCGAAAGCTTCACGCCGGAAGTCGAGCGGGTCAGCGTCGATGAGGCCTTCCTTGACATAAGCGATACCTATAAGAAGTATGGCACACCCTATAAGATGTGCCTCGCGATAAAGGATCTTATAAGGAAAGGTACGGGGCTGACCGCTTCTATAGGGCTTGCGCCTACGAAGATGGCGGCCAAGATCGCCTCCGGGCTCAAGAAACCCGACGGCCTGGTTGAAGTGAGGAGCGAAGACCTTACCGGGTTCCTGCGTCCGCTTCAGGCCGACCGTATCTGGGGCATCGGAAAGAAGACAATGGCAGTCCTGAACAATATGGGAATACATACCATCGGCGAGCTTGCGGCCAGAAATAAGGATGAGCTCGCGAGAACTTTCGGCAGGAATGGAGAGTGGTTCTGGGAGGCGGCCCACGGCATAGACGAAAGCGAAGTATCTACCGAACGCGAGGTCAAGTCTATAAGCAATGAGACTACATTCGAAGCCGATGTATCCGATAGAGATCTGATAGAAAAGGAGTTATCATGGCTATGCGAGCTGGTTGCCGACAGGATGAGGGAAGAAAAGTTCATATGCAGGACCGTGACGCTCAAGATAAGGTTCGGGAACTTCGAAACGCATACCCGGCAGGCCACATTTAAGCAGCCGATAACCCTCGCCCAGGACATCACGGTTGAGATCAAGCGTCTTTTCGCGGCATTCGATTTGGCGAAAAGGAAGGTACGACTTGTCGGCGTGAAAACGTCCGGGCTCTCCCCTGCCCAGGATAACCCCCGCCCGGCCACAGGAAAAGAGTCGATCCAAAAAGCCATAGATAAGATACGGGATAAGTTCGGCAGAGGCTCCATACGCCGGGCCGGCAGCCGGCCTTTCTAGCGGTCATGAGTCCTTCCTGTAGCCTCATAGAAAGTGGATTATTGCGACATAAGGAAATGCCTGGTAAAGCCCCTTACAAAGCTTTACTATAACCTCCTCTCCATGCTATAATTACACTTTAAAAGGGCGTCCCTTCAGGAACGTCCTTAATGACTACTAAAACCAAAGGAGGGCGGAATGCCGTTGGAGATAAAGATTTCCAAGAAAACGGACTATACATATGTCGTGGACCTGGCCGGTTCGCTCGATTCGGACACTCATCAGCAACTGGATCAGGAATTGGACGAGATAATAGGACAAGAGACAAAAGCCGTTGTTCTCGATATGAGGGGCGTTATCTATATCAGCAGTATAGGTATAGGATTGGTCATGAAAACGAAAAAGGCCCTTCAGGGCATGGGCGCTACATTCGCCATGATCGGCTTACAGCCCCAAATAAAAAAAGTGTTTGACGCAATGAAGATATTGCCGATCTTCGATATATTCGACGATATGCCCGAAGCGGATAAATATATAGACCAGATAATAAAAGAGGAGCTTGGGAAGGGCCGGTCATGAAACCAGCCGTCGCGGTCGTAGACATCGAAGATCTATGGGAGATAGACCACCTGAAAGAAGCGCTGGGAGACAGGTACGATGTTACGTATCATAACCTGACCGCCGACCTTGCGCTTGAGCGTATAAAAGGCGCCTTCGCGCTTTCCACCTTCATCCAGTCGAAGATCGATAAGAAAGTGATCGATGATATGCCTAACCTCAAATTGATCTCAACGCGATCAACGGGCTTTGACCACATAGATATCGAATACGCGCGCTCCAAAGGGATCATGGTATCAAATGTCCCGACCTATGGGGAGAATACCGTAGCCGAACATGCTTTCGCGCTCATATTATCTTTGGCGCGCAACCTGAAGAAGGCGCACGCAAAGGCCAGCGAAGGAGACTTTTCGATAAAGGACCTTATGGGATTCGACCTCAAAGGCAAGACTATCGGCGTGGTAGGGACCGGCCATATCGGTCTGCGGACCATAAAGATGGCTGTCGGCTTCGGCATGAACGTCCTGGCCTTCGACCCCATGCAAAACCATTTCCTGGAGGAAGTTCTCAATTTTAAATACACCGATCTTGCGACTTTGCTCAAGGAGTCTGATGTCATAACGCTCCACGCGCCGCTCAACAAGAAGACACACCATCTTATAAACAAGGATAACATCGGATCGATAAAGAAAGGAGCCATCCTCATCAATACCGCGCGCGGGGGGCTTGTGGATACGGCCGCTCTAATAAAAGCGCTTGATGAGGGGATATTGTCGGGCGCCGGTCTCGATGTCCTTGAGGATGAAGATGTGATCCTGGAAGAGAAACAGCTTCTCCTGCGCAAAAAAAAGGAACTGCACACTCCGGAAAAGCTCCAATCTACCCTGAGAGCCTGTTTTCTTCTTCAGCGGGAAAATGTTATATTTACTCCGCATATCGGCTTCTATTCGAAGGAAGCGCTGCAGCGCATACTGGATACCACAGTTTATAATATAACCAGGTTTTCCGAAGGCAACCCGGCAAATGTCGTAAACCAATAAATAACCAGGGACAGCATGGTAAACTCATATAAAATATTATTGAAAACGATCATGACGAAAGAACCGTATACTATAATTGCCGAGGATTAATTCTTATTGCAAGCATCGATCTTTTGGAATAGAATGAAACGCAAGACAAACATGGGAGAGCGTATGGCTAATATAGATAACGGCAACGGCGTAAAGGATAACGCTTTTGATAAGGTCAAGGATACGCACAAACGAATAACAGAACAGATGTGGTTACTGCAGAATACATTACCCTATCTGAATAATGAAGAGTCCTATAGCAATATAAGGAAGGTAACCGATTTTTTCAAGAATACCATTCTCAGGCATTTCGAATGGGAAGAACACGACGTATTCCCCATCGCATTAGCCATTGGCGAAATCGATATTAAACAAGCAGTAAGGGATCTTCAGCAGCAGCATATTTTAATAATCGGCAAATTTGACATTCTCGCCGATATTGTCGTAAAGCACGGGTTTGCCTTCACCGATGAGAAGATAAAGAGTAAATTCATTGAGACGTCAAAAGAAATGGTGAACGCGGTGTTACAGCACGGCCATAAAGAAGACGAAGAACTGTATCCCTTCTTGCGGGACAAGAACATTAATTTAAACTTTAATAATCATAAGTAATAAGATCGCAAAACAGGACGCCTGGAACAGTAAATATAATATTAAAAGGGCTTCCTCTTTCTCCTTAATATCGCTGCCGCTATACCGCCTGCGCCGAATAGAACCATAGTCGCAGGCTCCGGTATCGCGCCGTTACCGACAGGCTGTTGATCCCCGACATACCACGTGAATGTTCTATCGATCACCCCTAAATCTGCGTTGGTACTATATCGGCGAATTCCGATCTCATGCCTGGCTGAATAGGCTCCGTCAGTAACGCTCCCGCCCGCAGGAGTGTAGTGAGAAAATATAAAATCGTAATATTCCCCGGGATAGATGATATGATCCAAGCTCCAAAAATTGCCTGATATATCATGCCAGTCGTACTCGGGCGTTACGTAGGCCTGACTTGTTGAGGCCAGGTAAGCGTACGGAGAAAAACTATACCGTGAGATAGTCTCGCCGCTCGTTGAATTATTATATAGCCTCCCGCGGGCATACACTGTATCGGTTGCGCCCACTGTCACGCCATTGGCGGACGTCATTTCCCAATCCCACAGAAATGCCGCCTCGGCTTGCCAAGCATTAATAAGAAGCATCAGAGCCGCCAACAAAATTACTTTTTTCATACCTCTCCTTTAATTTATATTTTTTCGCTATATTAATTATAATGTAGTTATACCGCTACTTTAATATAAGCATTTTCCGTGCCAAAGATGGTCCGAGCTTTACACTTATAACTCATTATAGACAAATGGGATAAGAACAACATATGACAAACTATGATAGGCAAAATGTGTTGTTTTGCTTTGACATGTGTATAAAATACATCCATATTATTGACTGCCAAGGCGGGCTTTACCACAACCGCCTTCCATGCTATAATGATCCCCAACCGGAATTGGAGGATAAATGAAGACAAAAAACTTAACAGCAAAAGCGCGCGTATTGTCAGATCTATTAAAATATCAGCCTGACGCGATCGTTAGTCAAGAGATCGTCAAGAAGAACACGGGGACGGTTACTTTGTTTGCTTTTGATAAGGGTCAAGGACTAAGCGAACATACGGCTCCATTTGACGCCTTGGTTTATATTGTAGCCGGTCGGGCCGAGATCAAGATCTCAGGCAAATCCTCGATCGTAAAAGAAGGCGAGATGATCATTATGCCCGCTAATAAAGCACATGCTGTCAAGGCTGCAGGAAAATTCAAGATGCTTTTAATTATGATCAGGGCGTGAAAATAAAAAAATATATTATTTGAAATATCCCGGTTTATATGTTATATAAGTATTGGTTTTAGCATCTCGGAACACGGTGAAAATCCGTGGCGGACCCACCGCTGTAATCGGGATGATGCGCAGAGGGAGGTAATTCCGGCCACTTTTGACTTTGGTTGAAGGGAAGGCCTTGCGTATCATGAATAAGCCCGTAAGTCAGAAGACCTGCTAAATACCGTAAAAAACATAATCCGAAGGTAAAGGATTTTGGCGAAGCTCGGTGCTTCGTCAGGATCCTTTTTTATTAATCGCGTTTAAAAACATAAAGAGGAGGACGTATGGGAAAAAATAAAAAAAACGGCTTGAATGAAACGAGGAAGGACGCAAGAGGCATTATCGCAAGCAGGAAAACCTGCAAAACCGATGGGATAGGTTTGTCGCATTATATTCTTGTGGATAAGAAGGCAAAATAAGGATTTTTCAACTATCCGTTATGCCTATTAATACAATTCCCTCCAAGGGGCGCTTTGTCAATTCTGGTATGGGGCCGGCATTGCAACCGGTCGATATAGGGCACCCCCATTATATGGGGCTTGTAGACGCCGATACCGCGTTTTGGTCCTTGGTACAGCGTGATAAGCTAAGCAATATCCTATATGACAGCGCGTGGCTGAGATCTTACCATAGGAAGAGAGAAAGCTTCTGCAAGGAAATGGACATGCTACGGTTCGGCCTGAAACCCTCCGCCGTATATTTTAACATCACCGAAAGATGCAATCTTAATTGCCGCTATTGCTATATACCTGAAAAGATGCGTCACAGGGGCAGGCATATGCCGGAAGAAAGGGTGATCAAGGCCCTGCAAACGTTGAAGGCATATTTTAAGGCAACCGCGGGTGATACGTTAATGCCTAAGGTTATCTTCCACGGGGCCGAGCCCTTATTGAACAAAAAGGCATTGTTTAACGGCATTGAAAAGTTCGGCAAGGATTTTATGTTCGGCATACAAACAAACACCGTCTTGCTGGACGCCGAAGCGGTTTCATTCCTGAAAACGAGGAATGTAAGAATTGGCATCTCTCTTGACGGCCCAACGGCGAAAATAGTAGATAAGACCAGGGCGAGCTGGGCCGGCAAAGGCGTCTTCGGGCACGTTGAGCGGGCTATGAAATTGCTCGGGGGATACGATGCCTGGAGCGTTATATGCACGATCACAACCGAGAACATGCGATCCCTCCCGCAGATGGTCGGTTATTTACACGATAATGAAGTCCATAATTGCCTTTTGAACGTCGTTCGATGCACCCTCCCTTCCGCCCGGAGGATCAAGCCTGACGACCGGACCGCCGCAAGACATTTTATAGACGCGTTACAAAGCAGTCACCGGTTATACAAAAAAAGCGGCCGTAAACTGGTAGTGGCTAATTTTGCCAACATCCTGATCAGCATACTCGCCCCTACAGCCAGAAGGTTGATGTGCGATATTTCGCCTTGCGGAGGAGGCAGGTGTTTTTTTGCGCTCGCTCCCAGCGGAGATATATTTCCTTGCAGCGAATTCATAGGGTTGAAACATTTCAGGGGCGGTAATATCTTCAAGGATGATATGAACGATATTTTAGAGAGCGCCCCCTTTAAGCTGGTTACAGGCAGAAAAGCGGAGGATATCGAGCCATGCCGCCGCTGCGCTATCCGGCATTTTTGCGGCTCACCCTGCCCCGCCGAGGCTTATGAAATGAATGGCGGGATGGATAAGACGGGCGCTTTTTGCGAATTTTATGAGGAGCAGGTCCGTTTCGCGTTTCGTGTTATCGCAGACGGGAATCAAGACGCTTTTCTCTGGGATGGATGGGACAAAGGTACCAGGAAAACTTTTTAGACCGGGAGCCTTAAACATAAATTATTGCACCCACCGGCCAATCAGTTATGATATACTCATACAAGATGAAAAGAATTGCTGTTGTTATCATCCTGCTTTGTATAGCCGCAAAATGCGGCGCGGCCCCGCGGACCGAGGCCGATTTAATGGACCATGACCCATATGGCGTATGGCGCCAATCCCGCAGTTTCGAGCATGTCAAGGCCCTTGGCGCGCAAGTAGTGGATATGCCGGCCGAGCGTAATTTTTTCGCTTATTGGGTACCGCCCGATTTCCGGTCGGGCCGCATAATCGTAGCGGTCCATGGCACCGGGGGCAATCCGTATGAGGAATTAAAAGACGAGATCCCGATGGCGGAAAAATTCGACTACCTGGTCGTCGCCATAAACTGGTATTCGCCGCAAAAAGGATTTTTATCCGCCAAAGACCTGTACCGCAACATACTATATTCCCTGGATTACATCAAAGAACACTATCAAAACAATCTCGAGTCCGTAGCATATATAGGTTTTAGCCGCGGCGGGGCGGTCAGCTACGAGGTTGCCTATCTCGACGCCCAGACGGACCGGCTGTTCGATATTTTTATAGCGCATTCCGGAGGCATCCCCAAAGATTTCAGGATCGAGGCGCGTAATCCGCTGTCACGGGCGGACCGCTTCTTCCGAGACCTTGCGGCCAATAAGCTTGGGCCGGAACCGCTTAAAGGTACCAAATTCTTCCTTTATAGCGGCGATCTGGACGAAAGCTGGGGGTTAAAGATGAGCGAACAGATGGGATACGCTTCCGAGCTTATCGAAAGGAACGGCGGACGGGTGGTTGAATGGGTCCGCAAAGCCGGTGGCAATCATGCCGGTTTCCGTAAGGATCGATCTATTAACGAAAAAGCGATACGGCACTTTATCGATCTTACTTCGGGCTCATAAGAACAGGCCGCGAACAAAGGAGGCAGACCATGAACAAGAAACTTAAACTAAAGAACACTCTCATCCTGGGCCTGTTTTTTCTCGGCCTTGGCGGGTGGCTGCTTCACACCAGGATCCACCCTATCTCAAAAGACAAGGATTTTCTTATCCCGTTTGCTACCGGAATAACCAGCATACTCATCCTGCCTCTCCTTTTCTGGTTAAAAAGGACCATAGGCTTCGCGTATGTCCTCAATGGCTTTATAGCCATAATCGGCACCGTAACAATGGCTCATTACTCCGTCCTTAATTTCAAAGGGCCAGTTTCATTGGTAAATATACTATTCACGACAACGCTGGCAGACATATTTATTCTGTGGGGAAAATTCGCGATAGGAAAATCCATCTTCGACCTGGAAACATTGAAATCGGATGCCGACATCGCCGCAAAAGGACGCTTCTTCCGGTATCCGAATATGGGCTGGTGGTGGATACATCTTATCGCGGTGGCATCTGTTTATGCCATCGGAAATATTTTCTGGAAATAAGGGGGTCGGCATGCGCCATTTCTTATTATTTAAACCGGGCTGGTGGATCCTGCATATCCTTGCGATATCCGCTATATTGTTCCTTGGACATGCGGTAAGATTTTAGATGAGGTTGATCTATAATATCCTGGGATTCTGTTCTTCGAAACACGGAGGGATGATCTTCAGTATCTTTGTCATATCATTCTTTCTCTTCCTGTCCCTGACACGGTCCTACCCTCATCCGGATTTCGAGACCATCGCGAGATCGACCGGGGATGATTGGAACACATATGCCCGGTATGCGCTAGACATCAAGCACAATGGGATACTCATGCCTTTAGAGCGCAGGGCCTTTTATTGTCCCGGCAGTTTTTTATACAGCTACTTCCTGGCGCTTTCGCTCGTAATATTCGGAGTAAAGAGCCTTCCGATCTTCGTCATGCAGCATCTGATGCTCGGGATATCGGTGACGATCGTCTATTGGACCTTCAGAAATAAGATGCGCGATCTTACATCGATGCTATTCTTTATAAGCATGCTTGTTTTCGCGTTTAAAGATGTCTACAAGAATTATTCCCCCTTACTGTTGAGCGAAAATCTGGCCATTTTCCTTCTGTCGCTCTTCTTTTTATGTTTTATTAAAGGTTTTGAGAAAGATATATTTCCCCTGCAGATCGCCTCCGCTTGTTTATTGGGGCTTTCCATACTGACCCGCCCAAATATTGTATTCTTCGGCATCGTCCTGATCCCGATCGTCGCCGTCCATTACATCAGAAAAAAGAAGAATTTTATGATGAAGATACTTTTATTCACGATCGTGCTTTTCGCCAGCTCATCCCTATTGATGGTAAGGAATTACCTGGTCTGCGGAAAATTGTATTTCTTGCCGGAACAAGTCTCTACTATCTCGTTCGTCAAACTATGCCATCCAGTACCTGCCTCCGTAGATATTTCTCGGGTAGATTCTAATTTCTTATACGCTAAATTGCGCATAAGTCATGACATCGTAAGCTATGCAGAATACGCCATTCAGCAACCGGCGGTCTTTTTCGGCTATTATTTCAAGAAGGTCGTATTTTGCCTGGGCTACCTCCCCGCCCTCAGTTCCGCGTATGAACTACGCCTTCGCTGGGTACTGATGTGGATAGGGTACTTCGTCTATCTCATATTGCGCGTCAGGAAACGGGAAAGATTCGATACATGGGAAACGGCAATGCATTGTTTTATATTCACTTTTTACGCGTCGCTGATACTGAGCGGGCCTGTGGAGAGTTACGGTTTCAGGATGCTCATCCCCGGTTTGAATTTTGTATTGGCCTTCTCGTTTATGGCGCTGGACCGGATATCTTCGAAGTCGGCCCTAAACCATAATGGCGATCCTGATACGCGCGCTAAATAAACGTTGAATACTCAGGTATTTATAGTATAATCCTTTATAATATTATGGAAAAAGAGTTATCGGCTATCTATCGTTTTTTCGCTGAGCTGCCGGGCCCGGCGACCCTTCTTTTTGTATCACCGTTCGTCCTCCTTCTTTTGTGCATTGCCATTCTCCCTCTGGCCGCTCCTCATTTCTGGGAAAAAAACAGTAATAAGGCGAAGGTTTCTTTGATATTCGGAATTCCGGTAGCGGTTTTTTTCCTGTATCGCGACCTGAATGTGCTGGCCCTGACATCTATGGAATATTGCGCATTTATAGGATTACTCGGGGCCCTATACGTCATATCCGGCGGCATCTACATACGGGGCACATTCAAAGATACCCCATTGATAAACACCGCCTTTTTCGGGATTGGCGCTCTCCTGGCTAATGTAATAGGCACTACGGGAGCAAGCATGCTTCTTATACGGCCGTTGATACGCGCAAACCGCAACCGGCATCATAAGGTCCATACGATAATCTTCTTTATATTTATAGTATCCAATTGCAGTGGCATCCTGACCCCCCTGGGTGACCCGCCTTTATTCCTCGGTTTCTTAAAAGGCGTTGATTTCACCTGGACGCTCAGATTATATAAGCAGTTTCTGTTCGTAAATGGCCTCCTTCTGATCATATACTATCTTCTGGACCTCCGTTTTTTCAAACTCGAGCCGAGAAACGTCAGGAATGAAGCGACCAGCGGCGATCATATCCTTTCGGAACGCTTTGGTATCGCGGGGAAACGGAATTTCATTCTCCTGGCTTCCGTAATAGCTGTGAATATATTCTCCGGAAATGTGCTTTATAAACAAGCCGGCCCGGAGATCTTCGGCGAACGCTTCGGCGTCTTCCTGTCCCAGTCGGTACAGATAGCTTGTTTTGCCATACTGGCGTGGCTGTCCTATCGCATTACTCCCAAGCGAGTCCACGAACATAATCATTTTAATTTCAGCCCTATAATAGAGGTCGCGGTCCTATTCGCCGGGATATTCGCGGCAATGATCCCCACACTGATAATACTCGAGACCAAAGCCGCCCATATCGGGATCGATCGGCCATGGCAATTCTTCTGGTTGACAGGGTCGCTTTCGAGCTTCCTGGACAATGCGCCGACATACCTTACATTTACCAGCCTGGCAAAGGGCTCTCTTTCTATTGCCGGATCCGGCCTCTTTGAGCTGTCTTCGCATCCTGCAGGGCAAAAACTTCTTGCCGCGATTTCATGCGGAGCCGTATTCATGGGCGCAAATACTTACATCGGAAACGGCCCGAACTTCATGGTAAAGGCGATATGTGAACACTCAAAGATAAAGATGCCCGGATTCTTTAACTATATGCTATGGTCTTTTGCCATCTTAATCCCTGTATTTGCGCTGGTAACACTGATATTCTTCAGTAGTGGCCTATAAGCGCCTAAACCATAAGGAGGAGTAGAATGAGACGTACTTTATTGTTCATAAGTATTTTTTTGATGATCTTTGGTTTATCACCGGTGATCTCCCTGGCCGAAGACGCGATCGTAAAAAAAGGAAATACCGTATCTTTTGACTATACACTCACCGTGGATGGGAAAGTCGTGGATAGTTCCATTGGAAAAAAACCGCTTGAGTACGTGCATGGCGATACCAAGTTCTTGCCGGGATTGAGCAAGCAGATCGACGGGATGAAAGCCGGGGAAGAAAAAAACATAATTCTCCCGCCCGATGAGGCGTATGGTAAGAGGGATCAAAACGCCATTAAAGAAGTGCCCATATCCAGTCTTCCAAAGGAGATGAAACCTGAAGCAGGCATGCCCATCCAGGCCAGATACGCAAATGGCGAAACCGCCATGGTCCGTATCGCCGAAGTGAAAAAAGACACCGTGATGATGGATATGAACCATCCTCTCGCGGGACAGACGCTCAATTTTAAGGTCCGGATCGTGTCGATAAAATAAAGAAATAGTTTGAATTTTTGCAAAAACCGGTCTATAATCACAAGAAAGGTCAGGTAGAAAGGGATACATGCATAACGATCATCCGGATAAGGAGAGACGCGCTTTTTTCAGATACAGATATGAAAACCCTATCCAGTATAAAATATTAAATACGCCAAAGAGCGAAAACACTTCGGGGGCGGTTCCGGTCGGGGCCGTATCGAAGAATCTGAGCGCCTCAGGCATTCTCTTCTCAAGCAAGCACCTGCCGCAGATGTCGAGCATACTCGAGCTTGAGCTCGACTACAGGACAAGCCAGATATGCCAGGAGATAGAAGAAAGCGCGCTTATCATCAATAACAAACTGCTGGGCAAGGTCGTTCGTATCGAAGAGGGTGAGAACGGCTATTACGATATCGGCGTGGCTTTTATAAAGAAATAGCCGAAACGTTAAATACTGCCCCCTCCCCTGCCAGGTTCTATTTAAGAGGGCTATACCATGGTGAACATTTTTACGATCATATTAACGGCTGTGCTTATATCGCTTCACTGTCCGGCCTTTTCGGAACCGGAAAACAAGACACAGTACGAAGAATGGCCCGCGGGGATGACGCTGAAAAAAGTCGGGGGCACCAATGTCGTCGTGCCGGAAGGCACGCGGGTACGCAGAGAAGGCGACTTACGGATAGTGGAGGGTACCGGAGAATACGCGGCGCGTAAATTCGTAGACATAGATAACCGCTTCAAGAAGATCGATTCCGAGATCTCGGAACTCCGGAAAGAGACCGAAGATATAAAGAAAATCCTTGCCGATATCCAAAGGTCCAATTCATTTTTAAAATCCAAATGATAAAAAAAATTGCCCTATCTCTCACGCTGATCCTGCCTCTATGTTTCTCTTTCCGCACACTTCTGCCTGCCGAAGAATTTGAGGGGCATCCGCTGAAAATAGCCCGGGGGAAAGTATCGTCGATAGATTGGGTCGCCTCAAAAATAGAGCTCAAATGGTTCAGTGGGTCCGTGGAGATGCCGTCAGATACGGTGATCTTTAAACTTGCCGATAAGGCGGTCGTATACAAAAACTATAAAAAAATACAATTTACGGAAGTTAAAACGAGCGACCGCGTAAGGATGCATTACTACGAGGATCCCGCCACCGGGTCGCTCAAGGTTGTCAATATAGAAGTACTCACCAACGACGCTAATATCCCGCCATAAGACTGCGCCTGTTCCTGAAATCGTTCAATAGCCGCGCGGGGTCTTCTCCCTTCTCAGCGATAGCGAAAGTCATATCCAGGATATCGAGTCTCTCTTTATGCTCGGCAAGCTCCAATAACATCAACAGGGCATCGAACATATTGGCGGGATTGATCCCTGACTGGGCCAGTATCAGGCCGATATTTATTACCCTGCGTCGATCTTCGTCGCGTTCATAGTAAATTAGGGCCCCCTGCAGGGAATTTAGAGAAGGGGCCGGGTTCATCCCGTTCCGCTCCAAGACTAGCCCCAACTCAATCACAGCGTCGCGTTCTGTCATATTCTTCAGGTCCGGAAAGATCCTTCCCAACATCCGAACAACGCTTTTCCTTTGCCTGAGCTCGATAGGGATATTAATAAAATAATTTATAAGCTCCTGGGTCAATATTAACCTTTCCCGGGTAGTGGCAAGCCCGGGGAGGACCTTACCAAGTATCCTTATCGCGTATTCGGGATCTACACCGCTCGTCTTTAGCGTAATCGAAGCATCCATAAAATACCCTACCATCTCTTTGGCTAAAGATACGCGGTTACCGGAATTCATAGCCATGCCTACCGATTCTATCATCCCGCTCGGGTCTATCCCGCGCCTGGCCAGATTAATCCCGATACGGAATATCTCATCTCTTTCCTTCGGAATATGGATCATCGGCAATACTTTCCCGAGAGCCTTGATAGCCTCTCCAGGATACCGCCCCTGCTCCGCAAGCGACATACCAAGCCTATACACCATATTGCGCTCCTGCCATGACATAAGATTGGGTATCAGGTCTCTCATGGCGGCCAATGCCTGCACAGGATCCATGCCCTTATCGGCAAGAACACCGGACACCTTCGCGGAATAATCAGCCACCCATGCGGTAAGCTTATCCCGTTCCCCTGAATCTGCCGCACGGGGTAAAATCACGCCGAGAAGCTCTATTGCCCTGCCGGGATCGACGCCGTTACGCGCCAGCTTAATGCCCACACGTATCAGCCGTTCTCTTTCTTTCGCGTTACCGACTCTGGACACAACTTTTTCAGCGATATAATATGATGATCTGGGCAGGTGATTCGACGCGATAGAATGGAACAGGGCGGCCTTGGACATCATCTCAGCATGCGTGCCGGCCTTTACCCCAAGGGTTGATAGATCGTTTGACCTTGCCTTCAAATACCAGATTACGCCGAAACAGGGTTCCTTATAGCACAAAATAACAAGGACGAGCGATATAAAGCACATTACATTAACTACGTATTTTAACAGCCTTTGCGCATTATCCATATTCTAACGTAAATTATACACGATAAATCCGATTTAGGGTAGGGCGCTTGGGGGGAATATTTTATCTGCGCCTTATAACGATAGAGCGCAATTCTTCGGTGGGGTCACAGCCTTTACCGGCAATGGCCAGACATAAATCTAGAAGTTCGCTCTTCTCATAAGGCTCGGATGATTCAAGCTGGATAAAAAGGGTATCGTAAGTATTGGCGGGATTGACGCCGGATTCCGCCAAAATGATCCCCAGCCTTATGACCCGTCCGCGCTCATTCATTTCCGCATAATACCGAAGGACACCCTGCAACGCGTTAATAGCCGGCGCCGGATTCATTCCGCGGCCGGAAAGCATAACGCTTAAAGCGATTACCTGTTCGCGTTCTTCAGCCGTTTTCAGCTCAGGCAGTATCTTTGTGAGCATCTTCATCGCGTTCTTTCTTTTCGATAATTCGGCCGGCATATTGACAAAATACGAGACCAACTCCTGTGTTAGTAATATCCTCTCCTGCGTAGAAGTTATCCCCGGAAGTATCCTGCCCATAGCCTTAACCGCGTATTCAGGGTCAAGACCTTTCTCTTTCAACGCTCTCGATATATTTAACATGTAACCTGCCGCTTCTACGGCGAACCTTATCCGCTGCTCCGAAGTGGCCAGATGCGGAAATGCTATCCTGAATGCCTCCAGGACCCCGGTTGGATCTACCCCTTCCCGGGCCAGATTGATGCCTATACCGAATACAATATCGCGTTCGCTGGTTCCGGCCAGGATAGGAAGTATTTTTCCGATCGCCTTAAGGGCGGCGCCCGGATACAAGCCTTTTCTCGCCATCGACATACCCAGGCTCATCACATGGTTTCTTTCCCTTGGAGAAACCAGGCGGGGCACAACATCACCCAACGCAGCTAACGCCTGCCGCGGATCCATCCCCTTTCCCGTCAATGCCTTTGATACTCTAAACGTATATTCCGACATCCACTTCTCAGTCTTCTCTCTTTCTATCGGATCGCTTATATTATTTATCAGGCTTTCCACGACAATATATGATGGCTGATGCGATACTCCGCTTGATGTGAGAATCGCTAATAAGGCCTCCCTGGAGGAATTCTCGGCCTGTAAATGCGCATAAGGGTACATACCTGCGCATAGTATTGCGTTTACGAGTAGAACCGTCAGAATAATCGCGTAGATTAGCTTTGTGCTCATGTCTCACATCCCACATCTCACTTAGAACTCCACCGCCCTCTTGGCCATCATGTGGTAAGACCATGTCTGGGAGGCGAGTTCCTTTGTATCGATCTGTTTTGTTATCCTGAATATCCTTAAGCCGTCCTCTTTCGATACTCCCGGAGGCTCGGGCCCGTTAGGATTTGCCAGTGAATGTAACGCAAGGTCGTATACGGCTCCCAGTATCTCGGCATATTGGACGTATGTGGCGCTGTCTTCTTTTGTGCTGTCTAATAGAGTCCTTGCGTCCTGGTCTATGTTGTTACTGGTATCTATTATAGCCACCCTTTCTTTGGGATATGCGCCCTTATATTCCTCGACGACGAATTGAGAGTAGATACTGCTTACGTTCATCGATCTAGCCTCATCTATGCCTACTAATATCAGGTCATCCGGGCTTAACACTTCTTCGGGTATATCCAGATCCTTAAGGAGCTTATCTTTACTATCCTTCCATGTATCCATCTGGGCCTTAGTGACAGGCAGCCTCACCTGTAATCTTACGGGAGATACTTCCCTTAGCCTTACTGGAAATATCTCCCTGTCTTCAACTACTACCTTGGTCCTTCCAGTCATCCTGTTAGCATGCCATGAAGCCATGAATTTGAGTATGCCAAGAGGATTACCGGCCTCCGGATCTATACCTAAGGTGACCAGGCTCTGGTGCTTGGTGAACTTCTCGCTTGATAATACGGCATCCATGTCTATTTCAAGGTCCTGCCTTACTATCGGGCGCCTTGCCTGGAGGGCTGCGAAGTCTTCCATCCTTCTATTCGCAAGATTTAACAGGGTTATCCTGGGTAGAACGGCCTTTATGGCGCCTATGAGCTTTGATTCGGACATCTTAGACATGTTGGCGAGTATCCATACAGGATCATTTTGAGAATCTCTTACGGGCCTGCCGGAATAGTCTAATTGTATAGTTGCCCCTGATAACCTTGATAAGTCTGAGTCTATCCAGCCAAAAAATTCGTCTATTGACTCAGGGGTGAGCATGTCGAATGTTTGCCTGTCTATGGAAGCCCCAACTACAGCGTTATTTGATCTGGCAAGGGACTCGGAAGTGGTCTGATTTCGCGCTTCCTCATCAGATACTTCGACTATCTGGACATTTACTCCGCTATTCGCTATCGTATCGCGCAGCGCCTGCATCTTATCAGCTTCTATATCGCGCGAGACAGCAAGGATCATCTTAGGAGCAAGCGGCACAAGCCTCATCATCTGACCTGCCGCCTGACGTGCAGCGGCAATCCCACCTCGCCTATCGCGTGTACCCGCGGCAATCAGGGTCGCTATCCCGGTTATTGCAACAATATACGGCAGAAATACACTAAATGTTTCTGGACTTCTTACCGCCTGTCCGGCAAAATGCCCGACCACAACGCCTAATGCGTCGGAAGGCAGGATAAAGAGACCAATAAAGGCGACCAGCGCGATGACCGAAAACCACCTCATAAATGCGGCAACGGGCCTAAGCAGTTTATCGAGAACCTTTGATTCAATACCGGTTTTCCCGCCCGCGACTCTCCCCGCAAACCGATCCAGCAACGGTAAATCTACCCCTGTCATAGGAACGGCCCTGGAAATCCTGTCCTGTTCACTTAGAGGCACGTTGGAGAGGTCTACGGTAGTTGCGAATATCCCTCTTTCTCCCTCCGGATAACAATAACTGTACAATTCCTGGCCGGCTCCCCCAAATATATCCCTGAAATACTTTATCTGGTCATATAGGATGTATTCGGACCGGTCGAATGAGTTAGCAAGAAGGGCCCCGACACTCGATATGTCGCTAATATGACTGAAGTCCAGTCCCTTTACATTGCCTTCGGCATCTACGCCGAAATGCGACATGAAATTATCGTTATGCATATCAACGTTTATAGCGCCCCTCCTGATCAGCTCTCTATACAACTCGGTCATCTTCCTGATAAGCGACCTCGCCTCTTCCAGCGATTCTGGTTTGCCATCCTGGAGAAGACCGGCGATCCTCTCATCGAGCGGGATGAGCCGCTCGACAACAACACCGTTCGCGTCTTCTATACTACATTCCTCTACTATTCCGTTTTCGCCTATATGGACAGCCTTCATATCAGCGAAGAGTCCGCCAAGCCTGTCTGTGATCAGCCTGTACGGCTTCCTGAAGAATACCTCCATCGCCCCCTCGGTCTTCATAGTGCATATCTTCAGCGCATCCTTCGCCCCCTCGGGCGCGGAGGTATAGTAGAAGTTCGGCTCACCAAGCCTGATCATCTCTATGCCATATGCGGCGCTGACCCTGGCGACAATTTTCTCGGGTTCGAGCACAATCGGCTCAGCCTCTTTTGTTGGCTTCTTCGTAGCAAAAAAACGGTAGCTTGCCCAGACTATTGCCGCTCCTATAACGTAAGCGAGCATATCATACCAGCTAAAAACAGTCCCTCCGAGCCGCGTCAGTATTGCTGGGAAATAGCCGAGTGAATATAATACGGGGATAGCAATTTCAGCAAGCCAGCTAAAGGCAAGTGAAACGATAGCTATCCTCGCGGGGTCAAATCTCCTTCCCGACCTGTTAAAGGACTCTATGATCGCCGCGACCAATATCGGAACAGGTATATCGATCACAGAATCCGAAAGTATCCCCATCAATATTCCAGGATAGACCTTGCCCATCTCCCTGAAATATGCTCCAAGCGCTGTAAATATAATGAAGCCAAGGGGTAAGTCCCTCCTTGCGGCTTGAGGTATACGCTCAAGGGTATTCTTTGCAAGCCAGGACAATAGTCCGGGTTTAACGGAAACTCTTTCGATAGAGGCCTTGCCAGAACCCGTTTCTGCTACCTCCTCTTTTCTATAGGCGAAAATATTCATTGCCTGATGAACATAAGTTGTCAGGCCCAGGCCAACGGCACTTGCCGCGACAGCCAACAAAGCGAAAAGGATGGGCGAAAGGCCGTAGACTGCCGCTATTACAGAAATAAAAGGGAGTCCATACGCCATCAAAAACCATTGCATAAGACCGTTCATCATCGCTATTACGAACGCGCCAATAAGGAGCCCCCGAGGAGGTGTCCGAACTTCTTTTGAGCTTACAAAATGAAGTAGGAAGAAGGCGCCCCAGGTCAATACAACCGACAACAATGAACCGACCCCCAATGTATTCAATAAGACAGCCGTCCCCCAGCCCATACCCTGTTCGAGCCAGGACTGATTTCTCAATGCCCTTGTTTCGTTTGGGCCTAACAGGGCGTTGATCCTCCCAGACCCCACGGTTCCGGTTTCCAACGCTTCCCTTAATATGGGTATCATACCCATTCCAGCCTTGGGAACTATCGGAGGTTTTTCAAATACCATTCTGTCCCCGACAATACTCCCTAACGTGATCACAGATCTGCCTGCCCATTTAAAACCCTGCGCTACAACCGATTCTCTTAATACCTTATCGGTATTATGAATTATGAACTCGATAGCACGATACGGCGTATTCGAAAGCCTTGCCTTAAGGGCATTAATAAGGCAGACATCGACTCCGCTATCAATGTAATCGGGGTGCACTATGAACTTGGTGATATTGACCGCATCTCCGTCCCGCTCGAACGCAACGGCTCCCACAATAAGGCCCTCGTCTTTTACGGCTATCAATGGAGCCTCACCCAGGGTTGCGTGCGCGCCTCCCGCCATAGCTCTTTCATAGTCACGCCTCTGCCACTTCTTTACCCACAGAGGAGGCTCGACAGCCTGTTCGACCGATAATATGCCTTCAATGTCTTCCTGCGCAGCCGTGCTTGCGTTATAAGAATCCTTATACTTATCGTTATACCTGGAATTGATATGAGCCCTTATAAACCGCCCTAAGAGCCCTTTGTACGGATAGTGGTTATCCTGCACGGCAAGATCATGCTTATCCGGATAATGGTCCGGAAAACCTCTATGTTGTCCTGAATATATCCTCTGCTGCAGTAAGATCGATTCAGTATGGCCGCCCGCCTGTTCATGCCCAAGGACCGCGCACAACATTTCGTGGAAAAGATATTCTTCAACAAGTCTCGTATCGCCTGTCTTTGTAAGATCATTTATCAGGTCTATGGAAAGATAGAGCCGCCCGCTATCAACATCATACTGGCCAAGCACAAAATCACCCAGCCCCTCTACCATCGACGGAAAACCGTATATCCACCTTTCGCCTCTACTGGTCCGGGCATGGATATTATCTATCTCACTCTCTATCTTCTCTCTTTCGGTAGCGGTGAGGGTGACATTACTATCCAGGACCTTATTAAGGAGGAGCAGTATCCGAACTCCATATTCATCGGTAATATCTTTTGTCGCGGAAGGCTTTTCAGCCTGCACACCGGTTTTATCAACGATAACTGTCATTACTTCAGGGACCGGCGTTGAGATCGTATCCCGGAAGACAAGCGCAGAGCGTTCCCCTTGATGGATAAAACCGTCCTGCATCGGCCCCGGAGGCTCGAGCCAGCCTGCGTCCCTGGCCTCACGTAATGTAAATACGTTTTGATTCAGCATACGCTCTATGGCATCCTTCGCCCCTACCTTCAATAATGGGTTTACATCCATATTGGCCATCAATAGCTCCAGCACATTCACTCCCGTTATCGGATCCCTTGCGGAGCGTACTGCATCGAAGATCTGTCTGTTATTTGTCGTCATGAGCCCGGAGAGATATTCCTGCGCGTTAGCGCGGAATATAGGGTTTTCATGCTGTAATATAGGCAATACACTAACTATGCTCCCCGCAATAGCCTGGCTCGTCACAGGTATCGGTCTCTGGGCTACGGTAAGCAAAAGATCTTTATTGATATCTATCACCTTCGAGTTCGGGCTGGAAAGGTTGGCGATCAAGTCCGGGACCATCAAAGCTACTGCCCTTTGATAAGCCCCATTATCAAGACTTACAAGCGAGATAATAAATCCCATAACATTAGACCTTATACCCCTGTTCGCATGGCTCATGCACAAAACCAACCTAGGGAGCTCCTCCAGGATCTGCCTTTGAATGGTCCTGTTTCCGCTTAAAGCAAGGTTAGATAACGCGAACCCTGTCATTCGCGTATCCTGACTGGCAAGCTCATTTGCAAGAAGGCTCACAGCGCTTTCGGATCCTCCGGGCATGACCAATACCGTATTGCCTATAGCATCGATGATCTTCTTATTACCTGTCATGACGAGATTGCCGATCAATATCTTCGCGCTTGAGCGTATATTCGGATTTGTGTCTTTCAATATGCTTACTATACTGGGCATATTAGCCGCGATCGCATTTACTATCGCGCGCCTGCCTGTTCTTACAAGTTCCGTGATAACTTCCCAGCCGGTGTTCCTGATTCTCGTATTCTGGCTGTCCATAAGAGAGATTATCCACGGCAAATTCAATCTGATCTCTTTTGAAATATGCCTGTCGCCGTATGTCGCAAGCGCGCTAAGAAGATTTACCGCTTCATCCGCTACCTGCACATTATCAGTTTCGAGCGCCTTTACGGCAAGGGTCACCGGCGTCTGGGCAATGCCCTGAACAAGGACGCGATACGCGGAGATAGACATCCTGATCGAAAGATTGCCATTCCGTATAACGCTCGTAACAAACCGCATCGCCCTGGCTTTTACCGCCGCGTTATCGACCGATATATTCCATATTGCATTTACTACAGCGTAACTTTTTGATAACCTGTCTATCATGCGCCTGTCCCTTGTGTTGGAAAAGGCTAAAAGCGTTTCCAGGGCCGCGGCCCGCACATCCATATCGCCATTCATCAGAAGATCGGCAAGTATAGCGACCGCGTCTTTTGGTCCTCTTTCAGTCCTTATCTTCTTATCGATGACGGCGTCCAACAACCTGGCGCTTCCGCCGCGGGCAAAACTTGCCAGTGTTTCGCAGGCCTTAATACGTAATCCTTTATTCTGGTTTCTGAGATTTCGGATAGTAATGCTAACCGCCGTTTCTTTTCTGCGTACTCCGGCTGCAAGCTCTACTCTTGCCCCTTTTACGGCTAAAGCATTAAGGACATACGGATCGCCTGCTTCAGTCAGATCCTTGAACGTTGATTGTATATTGATCCTTGCATCATAAATATTCGTTATAGAGTGCTTGATAGCCTCCGGTATAGCATAAGCAACTGCGCCCAAGAATCCTCTTGTGCCGCTTCGCGCAAAAAGCGCAAGCGCCTTGCGCGCGTTCTTACGCTTATCGGTATCCGTATCAGAAAGCTGTGAGCCGAGTTTTCCTCCTATGTCCATGAGCGTCGTACTGATATACTCACCGGCAAGGATATCGGATAGCTGAGATCGCATAACGACGTCTTTAACTGTATTAAGTTCTGCGCGATTCGGCGCTCCTGCCCCCCAGGAGATCACCGCATCATTAAATATGTCTCTCCAATCGGTCAGACCCATAGCGAATGACGTGTTGATAACCGCGGATACAGCCGCTATAACAGCAAACTGTGGATATGAATAAAGGACCAGGATCGAAAGTGCCGTTAGAACCGCGCTGGCAACTACACCTGTCCACCCCTTTGATCCCTCAATAGAAAGGCCTTTAGCGCTTATCCTGGGTAAGCGGCGCTTAAGCCCTGTATCCAGGGAATGAGCGAATTCATGGAAGATAGCCGAAAGTGCAAATATTATTGCTGTAAGAATATATGCGCCGGTCATGTCAATTGGCACACCCATTCCCAACCATGATGATAACGCAACCGTCAGGAAACCGCCCACAAGACCTATAGCCGCATTCACCCAATCTATCGCCGATTCCGGCTTCTCTTCAGAAGTTTCCGGCGCCGCTTCAGGCATGGGCCCGACAAAGTCAGTATCCTCATCCTCGGTAATATCCTTCATTCCCATAAGGAACCCGAAGAATGCATTGACGGCCTGTGGGTCTCCTGTGGCCCTGAACGTTATTGGGTCACCCTGACCGATCGCTATTCCCATTAACGCCAATGCGTTAGCCGGTTCCATTCGCTGCCACTCTTCGGCCCTGCTCCTCACCTCTACAGTCAAGATATCTCCAGATTGCGCAATAACTTTCCATGTTATGCTCTTAGGCACCACCTTATCTATAATCTTCTTCATGAGATCCCTGCCGGTAAGTCCCGCGCATTGCTCCTCTACTTTTAATCTCGGCTTTTCAGGCAAAACGGCTACAACAGCTATTATATCTTCTGTCTTACCGCTTCTTTCTGCCCGGATAGCGGTTATCTCATCCATGAGCCAAACGAATGGCCTGTAATGAGTACCGCTCGGGGTACGCACTTCCAGGGTCCTTTCTTCTACGACTATTTCTGCGGCAGGCGCCGGCACTGCCGGTGCTGCCTCCGGCGGGGCTTCTGTTGGAGCGGTAATGACCGCAGGCACTGCGCCTTCTTCTGTTTTAGGAGGCGCCCGCGCCCTTGGAGGCCTGCGCCTCGTCGTACCCACCGGCAGTTCGGATATCTCGTACCCGCCAAGTATGAGCGCAAAGGTCGTAAGGGTCCTGTTTTCCTCTGTCAAACCATCTAACAGTCTTCTTTTATTTTCATCCCGCTCCTCCGCGCTTTCTGTCGCGGCTCCCAACATCGCGCCCTTGAGCCCGTTACGGATCTCAATAAACCTCGGGTTAGCGAATATTTCATCCAATTCACGCTTCACTACCATTTCAGCGGTTTCGTCTATAGGGACATATCCGAGCCAATCTCTCTTCTCTTTAGTAAAAGTCCGCACACCTGCGTAATGGCGCGGGACAAGCCTATGTATCATAAGGTGGGCTATATTCTCGTTAACTCCAGCCATGCTCAGGACAAACGGAAGATCGTTTCGCTTCCTGCCGTCCGGCAAAATGTGCGTAATTACATCAAGTTTACGTAGCTTGAATACAACATATGCCCAAAACCTTCGCCATCCGGCAAGGTCACCACATACAGATAATCTCTTAGGAGCCTTATCTGTCCTGCGATTATATTCGAGCACCGCCCTTATGACTTTCATTATCTGGATGACTACGGGCGTCTGGAGCTTCGATATATAACTGGCGTCGAGCGCCGAGTCGCGGCTCACGGGCCTGCCGAGCACTTCGGACATCACACTGCGAGTAAGATCGTTCGTTCCAAGGGAGAAGAATGATAGTTCATCCCTCGCAACAAGCGCCTCGATATTCTCAACCGCTTCAAGCGTCTCCACCATTATTCCGTAAGGGATAGCGTCTATTTCGGGCGAACGGGCGCTTGCGTCCATGCCGGGCTCTTTTCTCTGCGCTCGCACCAGTACCGATGTCTTAGCCTCAGGAACCATATGGCCCATCAGATAGTTCACGTCATGGTCATTCCGAACCATCGGGAACATGACATCGATATTTCTGGCTCCATCAAGACGGGCCTCCATGATTGACTCCAGCATCACAGACAATATATCCGCGCCGATCGTACCTGCCTTGTAGAAGTCTATGCCGGCATTTGCCTCGCACCTGGAGCGCTCTTCGTCCGATGCGGCGTTCTCTTTCCGATACCGAAGCCTGGTATGGATAAGCGTCTCCTTCGTAGGGTCGGAATCAATTGTCCTTACCGTAACCGGGAATTCTCCTGCCGCTTCGGAGACTCTTTTGAAGTATGCGCTGAGCGCCTCTCTCAAGGCCGCTCTTGCCTCCGATTGACCAATGGCTTGCGGATCGTTCACATAGCTGTCGACAAAATCCGTCACCAGGTCAGCCGGGATCATCTCCTCACTGCCGTCAAACAACCATTCCGAGCGGAGCAACCCAACGCCCATCCCGTGCTCTCTTGCCGAGGCTACCTGCTGGATCCTGTCGGCGTTCCTCCTCAGTTCGATCCTCGCCCGGCCATCCGTACCGACAGGCACATTCTGATGATCCGTTCCGTCGGTTTCGGCCGCGTATATCTCAAGCGCGGACTCCGTGAGCAGCCTGTCCATATAGACATCCATTGTAGCTTTGTGCGGCAAAAGCACGACTTCTCCGTCACCGCCTACCACGGCCATTGTTTTAGCCGCTCCGCCCTTACGCATCATGTTTATACCGGTATCGATTACTTCCGATATCTCGCCCTGAAAATCCCTGTCTCCCGGAAGGTCCAGGATAACAACCGGGATATTGTATTCCTTGGCCGCAAGGACCCAGTGAGACGTAACGCTCACATCGCCTGCGGTGACTATCGCCTGGATATTATGACGTTCACACAGCGCGGTAACCGCCTGATGCGTCAGGCCTTCGGCAAATAGCACGATCGGGGCGTCGGGATCTATCTCGCCTTCGGCTATCGGGCGGATCTTGAAAACCCGGTGTTCGAAGTCCTCGAAGCCCAGCTCCGGGTTCTCGAAACTGAACCAGACATGCTCGAGCGCTGTTATAGCCATCTCGAGATTTGTTACGGACTTTCTCTTATTATTTATTCCCGCTACCAAATGTCCGCATTCCGCTTCCACCGCGAAACGCCGCGGCTCCGGCAAGGCACCCATGGTCCTGCGCTTAGCCTCCAGTTCACCGCGCATAGAGGCTATCTCCTGCCTATTGCCCTCTATCTGTTCGCGGCAGAAGGCGATATTATCCGTCAATATCCTGGCCAATCCTTTTACGCGCCCCTCCTGAGGCAATCCCAGGTATCCTGCCTGCAGGGCGTCTACAGCGCTTAATGCCGGCGCAACGAGATCCTGCCTGACCCCTTCCATGCTCGAACGCACAAGATCGCATGAGGCCGCAAATCTCCGGTCAGGATCCGTAACGCTCTCCTGGAGCTCCAAGACATTCTCAGATTCAGACGAAGGGACTTCGACCGACAGCTTCACGAACTGCGCAGCAATGCCGGATGTCGTATAGTTCGCTATCGATATCTCGCCCCGGTAATTCGCGTCCGTGGACCGTATAGCCGCGATAGCATCGTCTATCAATTTCTCGCGAGTCTTCCTCGTACCCCGACGGCCGTCCGCGCGATAGACCGCCACCTGGACTCTCTGACCCCGTCCATCGCGGATCCAGATAGGCTCTACTTCCCTGGTAACCACCATATCTGCATCGCTCAGTATCCCCGCGATCCTCCTGCCGACTCCATCCCTATGCTCCGTCACGATAAGGACTTCATCTGTCCTGGAATCGAGTATGATATGAAATGCCTCTTTATTCATGGTCATGACATTCTGTATCTCCGACTTATTCCGCCTGAAGAGCAAATAGTCCAATGCGGCCGTATAGAACGCCCCTAAGAGTCTCCTTAACATTGCTATCGGCTTTTCTACCGGTTCTGAAGACCTTAAGATCCTTATATTTGCGCGCTGATGCAGGAAATATGTTATTTCAAATCCCGCCAACTGTCCCAGCACTATTGCGATGAAGCTCATGATATTGGTGAAAGTATGTACCCCCATTATATTACCGAGCGCCGGGATCATGGATCCGAGCATTACCGCCTGGACCAGGGCCGAAATGAACGCTATGCCGAAGGATGTCAGAAGCAAGCGTCCCGATGGCTTCTTTTCGAAATGGAGAAGCCAGAACAGCGCCCAGGGTATGATCACCGATATTATCGGGCCGGCTCCTATGGTTAACATGAACGTAGACAGCGCCCAGGCCGCAGCGTGTTCAAGGAGCGCCTGGTATTGAATGGCGTCTTTCTCCCCGAGGACCCGCCTCAGGAAAGGTATCATACCGGCGCCGGGTAATACGGCGGGAACGCCCGGAGTCTCCGGGCCCTGGACCTGAGCGGATGGCGCCTCCTCCCTCTGTGCCTCTAATTCTACCTCTAACTCTCTTTGCAGTTTATCCAATTCAGGCTGTGCGCTATTCGGCTGGATGCCGATATTCTTCTTAAAAACATCTACATACTCCAACGCGGTAGACCTCCAACTCGAATCGCGCATGAGGGCATTCCATTGTCTTGATACCCAATCACTCCCATTTTCCCGGTTATTGTAAGACTTTATCGCGCGGGTTCCCGCCTGGTAGAAATTCTCACAAGCTTCATCAAATCTGCCTTCCTCCCTTGGATACTCGAATCTAAATCCGTTGCGTTTATTAGGTCCGTCATCTTCCTCGAATACTGTATTGATAAGCCCTCCGGTATGACTGGCTACGACGACCTGCCCCGCGCCCATGGCCTCAAGCTGCGCGATCCCGCACGGCTCATATTTCGAAGGCATGAAGAAGATGTCACCGGCCAAATAGGCTGGGTCTCTATATCCTTTAACGACCGGAAACTGGAACCTGCCGGCATATTCAACCTTCAGCGCCATCATCTGCGCAACATACTCCTCAGCCATGGTATCCCCTTTGGCCGCGTTACCTACCACGATCATTTGAAGATCCGGATTTTCATCCAAGAGCCGCCTGATCTCGCGCAGCATTACGCCAAAACCTTTTTCGTCGGTGATACGGCTTACCATGGTAACGAGAGGCTTATCCCTTCTGAATCCCAGGGCCTCTTTGGCGTCACCCTTTGTCCTGACAATCTCTTCGTACCACCCGACCCTGAGATCCGTCTCGACATCAGTAAATGCTTTCTTTTGTTTAAAAAGACGGCGCTGCCATTCCGCCAATGATATCCCGTTTATTATGCCTGTCAAAACACCTGCCCTAGGGCCCAATACGCTCAGAAGGCCTTCGCTCAACTCAGGCACCAATATCTCTTTGGCATATTCGGGACTTACCGTATAAATGGAGCCGGCATGAATGAGCCCTGCGCATGTTATATTTATCTCTTCCGGGTTTTCCGGATTTATTATTCCGCTTAAGCGGTTATCGTTCAGGCCGAAAAGCCGCCAGAACCCTTTATCAAACTTTCCCTGATAATTTCTGCCCATGTTATGAATGGAATAGGTCAAATGGGCGTTTCTGAAGTGGGGGTCGTTGGAATAACTCTCATCGCACCTGACATACATACCTGCCGGACCGGTCATCCAATCATTCATATTTATTACACCGGGAGAAAGATCCATAGCCTTTATTACCTCAAGAGCTCCTTTCGAAAGGAATATGGCGCGGCGCACTTCACCCTCCTTACCCGAGCCGACATGATATAATTCATTTCCGTAAAGATTATTGTGAAGCATGTAATAATCGACCCCGTCCTTGCGGCAATGATGGATGCCCGCCTTCACAGTATGATCGCTGACTTTCACGTCGACCAGTTTCCCTGTATAAGCGAAATCGTATCCCTTGGCCTTAAGCTCCTCATACTTAGTTCTCAATTTGCTAAAGTCCGGGCTGTCGTCGTATAATACGCTTATTACGGCCGAAGGGGCGCCGCAATCGGCCATGTTCATGGGAAGTTCGCCAAGCACATTTGCCAGACCTCCGGCCATTGAGATCGGGATCACCTCAGGAGATATAAATACGGCCTGCCCTACGGGATAGCTTCTAAGAACCTTAACGGCATAAAGACGGACAAGCGAGGACGCGCCTTCCTGCCTGGATATGGCCTCAAGATATTCGTCGATACGCCGCTTCAGTTCCGGTCTATTGCGGGCTATGTCATGTAAAACAAGGCTTAAGTCCGTAGAGCCCAGCTCCCTATCAGGCTCTACGTCATTAACAAGATCGGTAAAGAAAGATGTAAACGCCGTCTGTCCTGCCTCCAAGGCCTGGGTAAACCTTTCATAGATAAGACAACCATCTTTACGAAGCGGCCCATACCTGTTCCGGTATTTTCTCAGCGATTCCAACGAGGCCTGCCGGCTATGTTCCGCCGTAACCTGATCCAATACAGTCGCCGTAAACTTTAATGACTGAAAAGGGGCAAACGATGCGTCATATCCAAACGTATTTAATTCCTGGGCAGTGACAACCTTTTCTTCGCCTGTTGCCTCATTCTTCATCAGGATCAATTTCCCTGCGGCGGACGCCGCGGCTAAGACAGGTTTTAAGTCTACACGCGCCCATGTAGGAACGGGTCCTTTATTCACTATTTCAAGATTAAAACCGGATGTGCCAACGCTGCCTTTGGCTTCGACCTTTGGATGTTCAGTTGATAGGATAATGACGGAAGGGTGCGGCGCCGAACCGTTCATTGATATGATCGCGGCTACTAATGATCCTAACGATAAGGCTAACGCAAGCTTTCGCCATGGAATGTATCCGGAGATACCGATTGATGCGAAATAGCTAAGCAGATTTGACATAAAGCCTACGATGTTTCCCCAGGAGTAATAACCTGTGAATATTGCGGTGGCTGCGATCGCAACTATTGAGGATATGCCGATGGTATATAGAAATTCCATCAAGACACGCTTCTTATGCTCAACTTCGGGAATATTAAATTTCAGATTATCGTCAAACCCTTCCACTTTCTTCGGCTTTACTGATCCAGGATCAAGAAATATCAGATTCGCAAGCTGATGCAATGCTGTAGAGAGTGTAAATCCGACACCGAGAGCAAGCACAGTAGCAGGCGTTAACGGAAGCGTGAGAGGCATGAATGATAGTACGAGTATGTTGGAAAGCGCGATGAGGCTTGAACTGAAAATAATCGAAGGGGGCGCGCGGACACCATTGACGGGTATCGCGTGAAGGATCACGAATGTTATCCATGTAAAGGCTAGCGCGCCTACCTGTCCTAAGCCGGGTATGAACGACAAGCCTATCGAGAGGGTCCATCCGATAGCCTGCTCGATCAGCGCCTGGTACTTCCTGGCATTCTCTTCACCGAGCCACTTGCGCAATATCGGTATCATGCCAAACCCCGGAGACTGTCGAGGGGCCTGCCCTACTTCACGTATCGCTCCCGGCCCTGCGAGATCCCGGCTTCCTAGCAATGGGAACCTTATTACAAAAGTCGTGCCTACACCCGGAAGGGATCTGATGGTAATAATCGCGCCATGCGCTTCGGCAATGATGCGTGATTCCGTCAGGCCGATACCTGTCCCCCCGGTCGTATTAAAGGCTCTTTGCATTTGTATCAACTTTTCCGCAGTGATACCTTCTCCATTATCTGTGATGGATATTACTCCATGGTCTCCTTCTCTCCTGACCGATACATTAACCCTGGCATCATTGCCATGGATATTTTGCGCATTTTTAAATCCATTGGCGGCGATATTGCACACTAGCGACATGATCGATAGCCTGTTCGCGCGCACCAATACAGGTTGGGATCCATGCTCAAGTTCAAAATATTGTTCATAACTAGGAGTGTTAGCGGTCAATGCAAGGTTCCTATAGAAACCTTCATCTCCAGCGCCGAGAAGCCCATTAAGGTCTACCTCGCTCATCGCGACAGTCCCATCAATAAGGCTGATCCTGTCCCTTAGAATATCCTTTGATTTACGGGCCAGTTTGACGGCATCATCGAGGAAAGCGCGGCTTGTTTCGTCAGGCGGAAATTTAACTTCGCTGAATATCAAATTAGAACGGTCTTCCCCGGGCTCCGGAGGAACGGAACAAGCCAAGATGTCTTCAAGCATATTAACTATGTAATCCATAACAAAATTGCATTCTCTAGCCTTATCGACAAGGTCCTTAGCCTCTTCGTCCCCCACCGCCTCAGGGCCTTCTTGCCTTATCAGCTCCATTATCTCATGAGCACGTGTATATCTGCTCATGGTCTTGCCATCCTCATCCAGGTCATCGAGGTCAACCGGCCCTAATACCCTCCTGGCCGTGTTCATCGACTGCATAAGAGAGTTCAGTATATCAATATGCTGAGCGTTCTCAGGGTATGTTTCTATATCCATCATCTCTGTAAGCGGAAGTTCGGCAAATTCTACAAATGAAAGAGCTTCGAGCAGGTCCGTAGTCTTATTCGTAGCATGCCCGAAACTGGCAAATGACGTAACCGCTCTGATCTTGGGATCGCTGATAAGCTGCAGGGTTATCGCGTTGGCTCCGGGCACTTCGTCTATCACAAGCGGAGCGAAGCCGAATACCGGCACAAGCGCTTCATTGTAGAACCAGTGCGCGGCTATCGCACCTGCGAGGAATGCTCCGCCGATCGCGGCTAAAGACCATGCTATATTAGCGATAATAAATCCGACCTGCCCAAGTGCCAGAAGGTATACAGGCAGTGCTGCTGCGAATACGATGCCGGCTAAATACATCCCAATTATGCCGCCTAAACGTTGACGGAACTCAAGTTTTGTCTGATAACCGTGATCTGATACGATAAAGGCAAGCGGACGGTAAAAAATACGCGGCAATTCCAGGATCGTCGCGACCCTTCTCGCTATTCGCTCTCTCGATCTTTCCGGTTGGGCTCTGAATACCCGATCCACAATAGATCTTGCGGGCATAAAAGCAAGTATTGCCGGCGCGCCATACCGCAACCGTTTTATGGCATAAGCTATGCGGGCATTTCCGGAATTTAGAAGGGCATCCGCCATAGCCGTCAGTTTCGATGCGGGGATCCCCCCCTCTTCGGGCACAAGACTCATCACCCTTGCCAGCTCCCGCACAATTGCCCGATCGATAGGGCCTTTATCGGCCCTGGCAAGAAGGGTTAGCAGTTTTATGGAATCGCCTGATATGCCCTCATCGGATACGGAGACATTTCCAATGATCTTCCGGATCCCTGCTGAGACAACTTCATCGCTCCGGCCGTCTCTTCTGGTGGCCATCTCCTGTATCGTCTGCATGCAAACGCTTCTTGCGACAGGATCAAGGCTTCGCATTGTACTTATAAAGACGGGCAATGCTTCTTCGAACATCGCGGCGAGGCCTTTATTGGGTGTAGACGCGAGGTTGGTCAGGCAGGAAAGCGTCGCTCCTCCATCTTCAACAGAAAGCGACTCCATAAGCACATCTACGATCGAATCCGACAGCTCATCGTGGACTATTCGCGCGTCTTTCACTGCATCAAGAAACTTATTATTTCCGGTAAATAGACACGCGGCAAGAACAGCCCTCGCGCTCATCCTTACGCTGGTATTATCTGAAGCACACAACTCCACTATCCTCCCGGACAACCTTGTAAACGCCTCCATGATGCGCTCATCTGACGAAAATGCCATATACCGCAAGGCTTGCCTGGCATACTCCCGTGTTCCGGCATTGGGGTGCGCGAGAAACTCAACGAGTTTACCCGTTTGAGCGGCTATATCATTCATGATGCTCTTATCATTTGCCGAAAGCATCGCCCTTATAAGATCGGCGGCGCTTTCAGACGCCCCATCTCCGGATCTTATTCGTTCGACCACTATTCCCGCCAGGGTCGCTTCTATGTCAGGCAGCCCATGGAGCGCCGCGATCCCGCGGATGATATCCGGCCTCTTCGTCCGCACGATGGCGGCGAGCCCCCTTAATGAGACCTTCGATATGCCCGCATTCCTGCTTCCGATATTCCTCGATATAGACGCCAGTATACCGCTTTGCAGGAAACGCCTGATAATACGAGAGTCTCCTGTTTCCGCGATACGCCGGACAACTGTCATCGCAATCGAGATACTATTCGGATTTCTGCTTTCCAGGATATCAGTAAGTAATCCAAATAAGTCGTCACGCCTCTCTTCCTGGGGATCGATAGCCGGATCGATCGGTATATATCGGGAAGGTACTTTCGCGTCCAGCAGATTGTCCGCCAGCCTGATATTGCCATTTTCAAAACAGGCGTCTACCGCATGGAGCGCGCGCATCCTAAGCTCAGGGTCCGCATTCTGAAGGTCTCTAAGTATTACCGTTCCAACAGTGTCGCCGCTCCCAGGCACCTTCACTCTCGCAAGGGCCCGGGCAAGGTACTCGTTATTGATACCGGTCATAATGCTGATAAGCTCTTCTATCTCCTTACGTATCTTGATGCTGTTCGTACTGGCATTATATAGAAGCACCGGTATGGCGCCGGCGAGAGCCACGATCAGATGATCGTTACCGCTCGAGGCAAAAAGTCTGAGGGCGTCAAATGCCGGCTTCCTCAATGCGTCATTCTTATTCGCGAACATGCCCGCGAACTTGTCCGCAACATTGTTAGTATAATCGCTCAATTCCCTGCCGGCAATTGTACGTATCTCATCTCTGATGGCCGCGGATCTCACCTGCTCAAGCGCATCCCCTAAAGTCATATCGTATGTTTTGCTTGCCATCGAATATTGATAGACCAGGTCGCGCCAATCATCCCGCCCTGCCGTAAGCAGGATATTCATTGTGAACAAGGCTAGTGAAATCACCCAATATTGAGGGAACGCGAAGATAAGAACAATAGAAAGCGCCGATAGTGCCGCGCTGCCAATGATACCTGAGTATCCGCTAGAACCCGGAATATGCAGGCCTCTCTCATCCCTGGTGGGGATGATCCTGCGTAGACCGGTCTGGAGAGAATGAGAAAATTCATGTAGAAAGACTGAAATGGCCCCAAGGGTTGCCGTAACCATGATAGCCGCGGGCATCGAAACGGGCATATCCACGCCCAGGATATCGGACAGCATAACCGTAAGGAATCCTGCCATAAGACTCAATTGGACATTGAACCAGCCTATGGCAGATACCGGTGCCTTTCCTGCGTCATCGCTAACCAGCTTCCTAGCTAACCCGGACACCTTTACGGATTCCACATTCGCCCACTGATGAAGGACTGAACTGAAGGCAAAACCTAAGGCTACAGCAGGTACGGCTAACAGGCCGGACGATAGTCCGAAGGATAACTGGAAGGATACGACATTAATAATCGCTATAAGCGAGGATGACAAGATCAACCCCGGAGGAGCACGCTCACCGTTCACAGGTATGAGATGAAGACCTACGAATACTGCCCATGTCAATATGACAGCCGCAACTTGAGCAAGGCCGGCCGGAACCATTAAAGACATTGCGATCGACGCCGCCCATCCAACCGTCTGTTCTATAGTAGCCTGCCATTTGAGTGCGGCTTTTTCTCCAAGAGCGGCGCGTAATACCGGTATCATCCCCGCCCCGGGTGTGGCCGAGGGGCCTGCCACATTCTTAATGTTAGAAATATTACCGCTTTGAACGCCGAATTGATCAAAGAACGTCTTGGTCTCCATTACCTCCCGCGGTATTACTCTGACCTCTTGCGGATTCTCCAGGGCACGGATTATAGAAGCGCGCGTCTTCTCCATATCGGATTCATCTACCTCTACCTCGTCCCTGCCTATGGTTATCTTCCAGAAAGTCCTGGCATAATCCATAGTGATCTCTTTCTGCCTCTCTATAACAATCTTCGGCGCTGCCGCGTAATCGTATTTTCCAGCGGCAAACAAAGACTCGAGATTAGCTAATAAGCCTTTAATATCATACCGGTCGATCTCCCATGGCGACATCTCGATATCCTCGAGCCCGTATTTCTCTTTGAATTCGATGAGCGCTTTAAGATCAGACTTAAACGATTCCGCGTCTTCTGCTATGCGGTCAAGGTTCGAGCCGGCCAGGCCCGATACGAAACTATTGGCTATCTCACCCTTACGGATTCCTATGCATTCCCTGTAAACGGAATCGAACCTGTCCATATATTCAGAAAGCTTGGCGAGACCGTATCTTCTGCCATAATTCACGTTGCTGTCATTGTTATATAGCGGCCCCTTCCCCAACCAAAAATCCCGGACGCTTCTACCGGGCGTCGCGTCATACGTGTTAAAGACTGTCTGGAAGTCAAGACTCCTCACTATGCCGATTCGCCTGGCAATATCCTTCTTCACAAATTCCGGAAAGTCAGCATCGGCAATATCCGGAGCTCCATCAGGAACCGGCCAGTTAATGGCTACCGGACTATCCGTCTTATTGAATTCATGCCCTGGAGGCAGCAATATCCGTAAATATTTCTTCCCTTCACTATCTTCGCTCATAAATAGATGCCTTGCGACAAATACGGCCGCTATATGGGCCTTTGGATTCGGCTCGCTTAACAGCCTCAGGCTGTCTACTGCGTATGCTTCATAAATTACCGCATGGTGCTCGTTTTCATTGGTCTTGCCATATTCTCTAAGGAAGTCTTCATCTTTCACATTTTCGGCATTCATACATTCGTCATGGAACGCTTTCCACTCTGCCAGCAACCTTGGATTTGACTTAATGATATTATTGTATGCAGTATGCCCTATCTCGTGAAACGCGACGCTGTAGTATCCGGAGCCGACTGTGGCATAGCCGATAGTATTATCAGTAATAATAGCCGTTCCACCTTTATTGTATCCGGCGAATTGCAGGTAGCCTGAATCGAAATATCCAACTATGTTGTATCCCAGTACCCACTTCTTAGCGTCTGCCGAGGTTACAGTGATATCCTGCAATCCCCTTACGTGCTCTTCCGGAAGCAGGTTTAAATACTTTTCGAAATACGTTTCCGGGGGCATCTTGCCTGCCCACGAATGGTAACGGACCTGAACGGGCCCGGCTGGGCCATCCACCGCAACAACATTCGAGGCGGTGTACTTGTACAGGGTATACGCGATCATGGGATAGATTATCGCCGCGATAAGCCCAAGGAGTATGGCCATGATACCTATGAATGCCGTCCACCCAAGGCGGGTCTTGAGCTCTGCCCGTCTCCATCTGCTATATGACTCTGCGTAATACCTGAGACCGTCGTGACTTAGCTCTGCGATGCTTCCGCCGAGAAGCTCGGATATCCTCGCAAGAAATTGGTCTGCCATAACAGAAAGGTCATCTGTAAGAGATATATACCGCTGGTATTTTCCGCCATACCTGTAATAGCCTGTGAATCCGGATGGCAGGGGATTCCCTTTTAATGTAACGATCTTCACCTCTTGCAGGACTTTCGGAGCCAGCTCCTCAATAGCGTCTATCTTCTCCTTCATGCCGGGGCGCGCATTCAGTTCCAGCCTTATCGCCGCCCAATGGTTGCGGCCGATGGCGCCTAACCGCAACCCGTCTTTTCTCGAATGTATATTTGTATTCAGCAGGCGCTCATAATAATAAGCTTCGACCGGCTTGTCATTCCTGAGAGAAACAGGCACTATAGGATACTTCGAGCGCTCTTCAGAAGTCAAAGAATCGGCAGGAGTGATCCGAAATACCGCGACATTCCCGTAATGAGCAAGCTGTGTCGAATTGTTTACCACGCATGTAGTCAATAAGACGTCGCCTAAAGAAGGAATCCTCAGTACGATGCCATTCAGGTTATCCAGCATGCTTGCCCCAAGCCTTGACCTCACTATCTCATCAGATGAGATGCTTAGTACATCAAAAGCCTGCACCATATCAGCGATATAGCCGAGCTTCTGTTCGCGCGATTCCGGAATGAATGGCTCAGCGCGGGCACCAGTTATTCCCGGCATTATCGGGCGAAGCCGATCTGCTTCGATCTTTGCCCTGTTCCCTCTCTGATGGATATAGGAGCTTATGGCAAATCCGGCGGCAATGGCTGGGAGCGCAAAAGCCCACGAGGACAATAAGAGGGGAAGCTCAAACGAGAAGACATTAATAAGCGCTATTACGGATGCTGATGCGATCAGTTTAGGCGGGGCGCGCTCGCCGTTCACAGGTATGAGATGAAGACCTACGAATACTGCCCATGTCAATATGACAGCCGCAACTTGAGCAAGGCCGGCCGGAACCATTAAAGACAATGCGATCGATACCGCCCATCCGACAGTCTGTTCTATAACGGCCTGCCATTTAAGCGCCGCTTTTTCTCCGAGAGCGGCACGCAAAACCGGTATCATGCCTGCCCCGCCCGGGATAGCCGATGGGCCCTGGCCGGGCAGGACAGGTTGGGCCGGGCTAATAACCAGCGTTTCGGGCGCCACGACACCCATCTCCCTAACCTTAGCCAGGAATATGGTATCCATTTGCGATATGCCGATATTCGCTGTATCCCAAAACTCCTTCCAACCAATGAACACCGGTTTTTCCAATATATTCCCGAACGCGCAAATACCCTTCGACGAAAGAATATACTCTATGCCCAGCGGAGAATGGCTGCCCGGAGTAAGCCCCAGGTCCGTGTCTGATGGCCCCGTGAACCTGGCCCAAAGCCTTGCCACCTCTTCTGTCATTGTCTTTCCATGCCTGAAGAACTCTTCGCGTATTATCCTTCGCGGATGAGTATGGAGCCTGAAATCTACCTGAGTATCGAAAGGATAGCCAAATGTCACGGCTCTTCTCACACCCTTAATAATCGCCCATCTCCCAAAGGTAGTCCTTACAAGCCCGAACTCTATATTATGTGACTTCACAAGCGATCTCGCTTCCTCTATCGACGGCTCCCTATCGAGAAAGTAGAAGCAGTGGTTTTCAGGCGTAGAGAGTAAACTTCTCCTTGCGGCATCGACAGAATCTATGCTTCCAAGGCACTTCGCCCTATGAGATGAAAAGAGGGTCGCGTCGTCGATATCGGACGAAAGCATCGGACCATTAACTATTGCCATAAGCGTGTTATACATGCCGTGGGCTATTATATTTGCGGCAAACGCCGGACCGATACCGAAGATAATACCTGCAAATGGCGCCAGGCCAAACATATACGCAAGACCATATGTCGTAACGGCAAGCGATACGAGCATACTGCCTGAAATGAAGACTACGCCTGCCCCGCGGATAGCCTCTTCCATCCTAGTCTCATTCTTGTGCGCCCGGAGAAGCAGGATGGGCCATATCGCCAGGAACTTTTCCTGATACGCCCGGCGCCAGCCTCTGGCGATCCTTGCACCTAACGGCTCCAGCTTCTCCATCTCTCTAAGAACCGCATCATTATGGGCAAGCATATCCATAAGGGTTGCCTTCTCATTATTAAATTTTTGTTTCTGTTCAGGCGTAACTTCCATGGCGGCCGGCGTAAATGGCCAGTTCATCGATGCCTTTATTGCAACGGTCATAGAATCCTTCCATTCATTGGAAGGCATAACCATGACTTTTTCTATGTTGTCCGCGACGAACTGCCCCGAACCGATCTCCAGGGCGTTCCACACTCCTTCATTGTCTTTAAATTGAGCCGTGACATGCGCAATCGTAGTCAGGTCAAACAGCATCCTGCCGACTCCGCGCGAAGCTCCCAAACTACCGTCTTTTTCAATAGGCCAGACGATCCCGCTATTGGATATACCGTTCCTCTCCAGGCCGCGGCAAACCGCTTCGGCTATCCTTATGCATAAACCACAATCCGCGGTGCCGGTATATGTGAGAGCCGCATAGGCTTCTACATCGCCTTCAAGAAAAGCCATATCTGTGGCGGCATCATGCAAACGGCGGATCGATTCATTTATAGCGGGCATGAAAGTTTCCATGCGCCTGCGCACCTCGTCAGCCGTGATAGTATGGTTATCCAATCCGGAAATCGCCTGAGCGATAAGGTCTTCGATCGCCTGAGAAGCCGTCCGCACCCTCACTCTGGCGCTTATTAATCCAATACCTGTTATCTTTTTTTCCGGGTCGTTCGATAAAAGAAGACTGCGTATCTTCAGATCCTCCAAAGTGGCAATCCTGCTTGCAAACGGTCTAGCCAATGTTGGGGGATGGTTTTCTAATCTCGTTATCGCACGAACAGCCTTTGCCACTTCTACGGGCGCCACCGCTACGGGCACTACAGGCGGCACCTCGACCGGTTTAACCACCGGAGCTGGAACTGGTGGGACTTCTGTCTGCGGTATCACCAGAGCCGGCGCAAGCCTGCTATTTACCTGAGCGATTATCGCATTTAACGCAGTATCTATCTCGGCGTCACCCTTGAAGCCGTTCAATCTTATCCCCTTTGCGCCAAGTTTCTGGATTGTGTCGGCGGCGGTCACGAACTTCTTATTGAGAGCCAGGAACCCTTCTACCATGGTATCCACTATTCCGGCTCCGTCATCCCGGTTGCCGATTATGTTATTGAGCCTTACGAGTATCGGTCCGCGGTCTGTGAGAGCAGCTGTCTGGAAAGGCAGGGTAACAGCTCCCGGGGTTACGGCAGGAGCCGCTGCTACGGGCTGTATCCCAACCTTGGGTATAGAAGGCATGGTTTTCAATTCGCCGCGGTCATACGTATAGGCGGATACAACTTCGCCTTTGCCGTTCACTATGGCCACTCCGCCTTCCACCTTCTGGCGGTATAGGCCATCAGGGGTCCTGCCGGTGGCTTTACCCTCAGTATCTACGTCCAGATACCTTGCCACGGCATCGCCTGCCTTTTTATTGCCCTGGCGGACTTTCCGGGTGTATTCTTCTCTTATCTGGGGGGTATTAGAGTTGTCTACGGTAGCAAGGAATAAGGCCGTTATACCCTCTACGGCATCCTCATTACCCAGGGCTATCTCTTTTAAGAGCCTCTGGGAGTATATCTCTACGGCTAATGTATGGGTGCCGTTCTTTATCAAGGCTTCATAGGGCTGTTTTTTATTGGTTAAGACCGCTATATAGGGCCTTTCATTGGCTTGGCCGTCCTTATACTTAGGCATTATGATCATGTAGGAGAGGTTATTCTGTCTTATGAGCTCTGAGAGGCCTTTCGAGTGGAAGCCGCCTGTTATAAGAGCGGCTACGTTCTTACCCGTAGCCTGCATGGTTTTTATCGTGTTATTTATCATGGCGTTGTTACGCTCTTGGGCAAGCTCGTACATCCTGATGGCATCGGGCATCTTATCGAATATGGCCTTATAGTCTATCGTAGTGTCATTGGATAGTCCGTACTTAGAGCATGAGCTGGCTATGAACGCGGATAGTTTATCCGGATCGCAGTATTCTTTTCTGTTTAATATGAAGTCGTAATCGGTGTTGGTGAGCGATATAGTGAATAGATGCTTTATGGTCCTAAGAGAGGTCTCGAAGTAATACAGGCACCTTTCGTCATCGTTACGGAAGAGCCTGTCCCTTACGGACCTCTCGAGATCCTCCATCTCTTTAAATAGCGATACGAAGTCTATTTTTTCGTAGAGCTCTATGTATGAGGCGAACATAGTGAGGTTGGGATACGGCTCAAGGGATATACCTTTGGAGATGGATAGACCCAGGAGATGCTTATGGAACTCGCCTTGAGCTATCTTATCCATCTTGAGCTCTACGGCTTTAACGGTCAATGCCTCAAGCTCGTCTTTAGTCATGAACTTGCGTAGAGAGTCTATTAATGCTTCGCGCTCTTTATTGGCGAGCTTATTGTCTATCTCGCCTTCGAGTTTAACTGCTTCTATGAGCATGGGGATGTTGGTGTAACTTTTTAGTTCAATGTTGTTCCTGCCGGCTATACCGGACAATGTCTTCCAGTATCCCGAGAAGCCGGGGTCCTTCTTATCCTTGTCATGGTTTAATATGGAGCTGTCGTTCAATTCTTTAAGGTCGGGTGAGTATATATAGCCTTCCAATCTTTTAAGGTTATTCAGGGCATTATCCACTATTAGCTCATAATTATTATTATCGCTGAAGAAGCGCCTTAAGGCCTCGAGGTTAGCCTGATAGAGAGAGTCGTCTTCTATGCCGTAGAATTCTACGGGTTTAGAGCTTACTGTGGCGAAGAACTCGCCTGCGGACATCTCTCCCTGCCTTAAGAGATAGTCGGATGCGTCCTTACGGGCCTTATCCGGGAATGCCTTTAATATAGACAGGTCTATAGCGCCTGTCGCCCCTTCTACGGCTACGAGCGACAGGTCGTAGTTTGAAGCCAGATCTTCGAGCATCTTTATGATGGATCTCTGGGCGTCGAGGTTAGCGTGCGGATCCTGGATATTCAATATCACCTTATCGGAGCCGTTCATATACTTATCGTGGGTCCATCCTGTGTCATTGGGGATCTTGATGCGGTCGGCGGTCGGCGGTCTGTTATCTGTGGACTGTGGACTGTTGACCGCGGACTTTACAGGTGCTATCGGCTCTCCGCCTGTAGCCCATGTTATATCATATAGCACAAAAGTGAATATTAATATATGAGCTACTATCTTAAAAAGAAAGGCATGGCGGATCCTCCAATCCGCCATGCCTTCTGTGCGATTTACCGGATCAACACGATCCGGCTCTTTGTCCTTCATTACTAACATTTTTACCCCCAAAATTCCTCACTTTTTATGTTTGTTTAAGAAGTCGCGAAAAAAAATGGCCATTTCTTTTGGCTTTATAAGTTCGTATAATACTATAATCCCATAAGAATCAGAATAATTCAAAAATAACTGACTTTTTTGACTATCCTAATTGCTTATTTGCCAAAAGGATATGGCTATTCTTAACATGGTTTTCCTGATCTTTTTCCGGAAATAATATCGATCGTCTCCACCAGTCTATCCTTACAGATACCCTCCATCGCGATAAACTTAGTTCCAATAAGGTTGCCCTTATTGACATCATCGGTATTGACAACACTGACAACTTGAGCCTTTACCGTTATCGGCTCCGTATACAAAGGAAGGTCAAGAGATACATCCAATATTTCTCCCAATTTCAGCATTGATGGAGCCAAAAGTAATGCCCCGCCCAGGCTAATATTGACCGCCTTCATGTACCGAACTCTCTCTCCCACAATGACCTTCGCCGTTACCTTCCCCAGAGTATCCACTCTTGGAAATTCCCTCTTTTCGATAAAGAACTTTTTTGTATTACCCCTTGCATCGAAAAGAAGCCTTTTAATATTATGGTTCTCGGCCACCACATTTGAGAGATCGGAATAAAACTTCATATACGCCTTCATCGCGACCAGAAGGACCGCTGCGCCGGCTATGACGATATTAACCATGTCGCTATGCCAAACGAACATAAAGCGCATCACCTCCTCTCGTATGCATTTTGTGAACTCTTATTGACCAGTGCCTCTAACGCCGCCGCGAGCTTTTGCCTGTAGGACCTTTTCATAGATGTGAATTGCGCCGCGACGCTGAACCTGTTCGAAAGGTGCCGAGACCCTTCGACATCCACCCTTACTATCTTTGCCGTAATATCAACTGTCTCGGGAGAAAATGGAAGCTGGATATTCAATTCTATCGTCTCCCCTACCTTGAACTTCGTCGACGTCTTCATCATAAGTCCGCCCAGACTGATATTGGTAACCTGAAGAGGCCTACCATCTTTTTCCCATGATGTCTTTGCCGCAATATATCCACGCGCCTCAATCCTGACGTCATTGCGCCTCTCACCGGGAAAAGCTTCTACTTCTGCCGATTCGAGCTTAACGGGCCGTGCTTGCGAAAGGCTTATCCTCAACGTCTTGCGCAGGACATAACGCGCCGCCCTGCCTATGCCGATAAAGATAACGGCCAGCAGAAATAAGCCTATCAAAAAGATGTAGGCCATCCCGATAGATTCTATCGTCATAGTCTCGCCCCTTAGTATAGGTTACATCCCCGTCAATCCTTTTCTTATCGCCTCGAAGATCTTCTTTATATCCTGATTGAGGTGCTGTAACTTTATCAGTATACCTCTGATATTCAATTTCTTAAAGGTCTTTTCAAGCGCTTCGCTCAAGTCAGAGGTCTTCCCTACCAGAATGACGCAAGGACGATCCTCCTCGGAGCTTCTCCTGGTCACCGTATCGACCAGCGCGCAGATACCCGCCTCTGCAATGCTTGCGCCATGCTTATCTTCCGGATTTATCAGCACCCAGTTTGGCGTATTTGTACGGTCGTCATTCTCCATGTCACTACCAACCTTAGATGCCACCTCATCGTTTGAACCGGAATACACCACAGCTATCGCGGAAACGCTCTTACCTTCTTTGGCTTCCATCACGCTCCTTACGGTCATAGATATTGAGCGTCCGAAGACCGGATCTATGATCCTGGCGCCTTCTATCCTGACGGCCGACGCCATGACGCTAAGGTCGGTTGGATCGCCAAGTATGACTATCTGGACAGCGCCGTTTTTCATCCTGGCGGCGCTTCTAATAAAGGACTCGTTGATAGCTCCCGGATTAAGAGCAAGCACGTGGATAGTATTCGGTGCCCGGGCGACTTCCCTGAGCCGGCCAAGCATCTTATCCATGCCATCTTCTTCATTAGCCGCAGACACTATGTCATCTTCTAATTTCGCCGAAGTGACGATCGCCGTCCTGACCTCTTCTTCATTACTGCTAACCCCCTCTACCATTACTCCGGCAACATCCTTATGCTGGAATGTATTCTCCCAGACCAATTTGGCCGCTGTCTCAGCGACAGGTTCGATCGGGGTATTCCTGCGGAGGGTCATTACCGACCCGTCATCCTGTATAACCAATATGGATCCCGCGGAAGCAAATTTTCCGCTGTCAAGGTTAGCCTGATCACCGCGCGTCTTTTCTTTAAACTCCGCATCATCTCTGGCCGTATCAGGATGCGTATGCATATAAAGCGCGTCTTCACCTTCATATATCTTCTGCTTACAGCTATATGAGGTGATCTTCCCGTCCTTATCGAACTTTATCTCCGCTTTCGTTGAATACACCACATCTCCGTTCTCGCGGACGGTCATAGCCGACTCTAGCTTTACTATATCCATAGAATTTATGGCATTCCAGGCACTTTCGGCCGCCGGGCCTGACATCGACGCAAGTTTTACTAATAGGGCCTTCTTAAGGTCATGTTCATCGCTTCCATACACTGTTGCTCTCTGTTCGTCCACGTCGATGGTAACGCTCTGGTCAGGTCTCAAGTAACCCTGCTTCGCCATCCACGCGGCCTTTACAAGTTCTTCTGCCTTATCCGCTGATATCCTGTCTTTAGCGCGGGCGGCCAGATCGCCGGCAAGCTTCCTGGCCCATTCACCGTTTTTCGCGGCATGCCACTTCGGCTCCACTTCTTTTTCCATCGCTCCCGCTATACCCGGAGACAAAGCCGCATTGAATGGTTTCGCCAGCTGAGCCATCGCGCCCTCTTTACTTGACACAAACGCGGCAACCGCGGCAACCGAACCCCTTGCGGTGGCATCCATAGACCCGACAGCTACTTTACCGGCCACATCTTGCGCCGTCTCTTTAGCCTTAGATGACGCGGCCCCCATTTCGGCCTTTCGCGCAGATTCCTTTTCGCCGCGCGACAGGACATACGCAAGCATTCCGGCAAGAACAGATACCCCGATCAAAGTGGTCAGGCCCGGCCTGCTCTCCACAAAGCCTGATAATCTATCGTACGCGGTCCTAAGTATGGAATTAACCTGCCATTTGAACTTCTCGGTGTTCTGCACAAATAACGATGTCGCCATACCTATTATGAATCCGAGATTACCTACTATCGTTACGTCAAAATATTTGTCTATAGCCTGACGTACAAAGGAACCTATAAGGCTGTCGGCCGCGGTATGATTTCTTATATCTTTGAAATACGCGAATGTATAAAGCATATTGCTCAAAATTATTATCGCGGCGGCGGCAATAGTTCCGGTCTTCGACATCTTCCTGTTATTCAGGTCTATGGCCATCTGTATTATCGTATTGACTGTGAGTCCGGCAAGGCCGGCAATAATAAGGATAGGTACTGCCGCGGTAAGGGCCGAGGCAAGGGGCGCCAGCAGTATGGCCGTATAACCTACCGCCAAAACCACCCTGCTTGAATTAAGTGATACCTCTGCGGCATGCTGTGCTTTTGTAAGGCCGGTTTCACCCTTTGCCTTCTTATAATAATCCATGTTTCCTTTTATGGCCATCAGCACAGTCTGTCCCGCCCATCCTATATTGCCGACTAAGAGCGACTGCGACACCAGAGCCGCGCCTAGCGCGGCATAAGAAAGATATAATAATCCGGTAACAATGGTCTGAGGCTTTGAATCCGTCCAACTCTTCTTGATCGAATCGATAGAATGCTTTACAAGTAACCGCGCCTTCGACTCGCGAACTGTCACGGACTCAGCCCCTGCAGCCTCTTTACGCTTTATGAATACATAGAATACTGTCGCTACTGCCGCCAGGCCTATAGCAGCAACGCCGAACGACACCGCACCGGCGCCTACGCCTGCGATCCCCGCTATTATCGATACTATACCCATCGAACTTACGATAGCGATCGGAACTTCGACCGTCGCAATGCCTTTTCTGTCCGGGGCTTTTTTGGCCTGCGCCTGCTTCTGGCTAACTATCAGCCTGGCATGGACTTCAGGGTTGATCTTCTTTAATTCGGCGATTCTTGAATCATATTGCATCTTTACGGCATCCTTGCGGGTCTGTGACACCGTGTTATCTTTTGCAAGCTCTATCACTTTGACCCTATACGCCTCTATCTCGATCAGTAATGCTTCCGTCTGGTCTCCAACTCCAGAAGCTATCTTCAATATCTGTCCTGCATCGCTGGATATACGTTCTGCCCTTAACGGCTCGGCTTTCTTCACGGAAGACGATAACGCAGCCACCGCCGGAGCGGCAGGCGCGGCCGCTACTTCAAACGGTACCTCGATAGGCGCTTTGGTATTTTCTACAAACACCATGAAACCTTTCTCGAATTCGCTCATCTGATCACGCGGCTTCCCTATCGGGGCGAATATCTTTACCATCGGGCCCAGCGCTTCTGTCTTCATGCCATGCTTATCGGTCAGGGCATCGGCCAGACAATCCGCCATCTCTCTTGCATATTGAGTAGACTCGGCAGTAACATCGCGATTTGAGTTGGCCTTCACAAAATTCCGGAATTCTTCTACCTTGCTATAGTTGGACTTAAGGATTTCAAAAAGCTTAGTTTCATCAACCGGCAGTCCATATTTACTCGGAATAGCTCCGAAACCCCATTTGCCGTCTGCGGCAATAGATAAGAGATACCCATCCAGCACAAACTTGCCGGATTCTTTTCTATAGACATAATACTGCTCTGCGGTCGCCATCCCCGCTACATTGGATACCCCTATCAGCACATAACCGCCGTCTTTCACGGACGAACCCATGGACTTTAGCGCCTGTTCTATAGTCTCGACCCCCATATGCAGCATTATCAAATTGGCTATACGTACTATATTGGCCTGCGGCAGACCCTCCCTGGTTCCAACCTCATCGATATTCCTTACATCTCCTCTAGCATATCTCAAATTCTCCGCCGTATGTTCTTTTAACGGATCGAAGACTATGCGACTGCCATCCTTACCTGTATAGTCTTTATTCTCGCATGACCTGATGAGCATAACGGCTCTGTCCAGATAATTGTCCAGATAATTTTCCGGCACATTACCTCTCGTCCAGATCATGTTCCGATGATTCACCTGGATAAGAGCGTCCTTAAGTGCACCCCGTAACTGTGCATCCGTCCACTGACGATCAATATCGAACTTTTCGAATAATGCCGCCCCTTCCGCTTCGGGTCTGCTATCGTCACTGTATACCGCAATATATGGTATCTGTAGATCTATGCCTATTACCTCTGCTTTGGTACCGGCGGTACCGCGTAAATCTGACGCAAGTTCTTTCGCTGTAATTGGTCCATTTCTCTTATCGTAACCAGGTCCTATGTCATAAATTACTCCGCTTCTGTCGAATTCAGTATCAAGCATTATACCTATGGCCTCACGGCTGTGGTTCAGCCTGCCTTTGCCGGTGGTCATCTTGACCAATGCCGCCGAAGCGGGAGGCGCTGCCGGCGTAACCGGCCCCTCTTCGGCGACTTTGGCTGCAACATCTTTATTTTCAGCGGCTAATTTCGCGACTTTGGCTCTGTCGTAACGCTCGACCAATACGGCCACAACGAATGCCGATAGTGACAGGGCCACCGCGAACGAGCCGAATACTATCGCCGCCGCTCCTACACCCGCAATGCCGGCAATTATCGAAACGATGCCGAGCGCACCGACGAGGCCCGTGGCAACCTGCAACTGAAGAGCGCCTCTACTCGCTCCGGTAGAAGGTTTCGCCCTTACAATCTCGAGTCCGGCGCCCGGCCTTCTTTCTTCAGCCTGCGGGCATATCGCGGCAAGCCATTCCTTAGTTATATTGCCGCTTTCCGGCAGGCCATATTTTAGCTCCTCAGGGAGGAGGCCGTTCTTGATGAGCATTCTGACGTCTTCCACTGTTATAGGCCTACCATTAAAATCGGCCCTGCCCGAAGCTATCGACTCTATCATGTGGGTAATGATCTCGTGGAATACCATATATTGATCTTTTTCATGGTATCCCATTATCGTTGTTACCGCCGTCCTGTATCTCGGGCTCTCAAGGAAGTGTTTCCATAGTGCATCATATTGGGCCTTCAGCGCTTTGGATGTTTCATGCCCGGTACCGAGAGCCCTGTTAGCCTCCATGATCTTCTGCACCATACCGGTAATCAACAGATGAGTGAGTTCGTGCGACATGGAACGCGTCATGGACAGACTGTCATCAGCGCGCTTCCGGTATGCGCGCAGACTGTAAGCCGTATAATCTCCGAATGCCCTGGCGTTAATCAGGTTATTACCAACTCTTGCATTGCGATCCGAAATCCAAACACTGCTTATTTCGGCCAATGCCTTCTCCATCCCCACGTTATCCACAAGATGGCGTATCACAGGATTCTCTTCATATGCCCTTCTCATATCCTTTATTCCGTAATAGAAATTGATAAGCGGCATGTATATGATGCCTTCCAATTTATCTGAAATCACGGCGCTTCCGTATCTATCTCTAAGATCTTCAAATATCACGGCTTTTGATGCCGCGCGCTTCTTTGCCTCCGCCGCAAACTTATTCGAGAATTCGCCGAGCGTGGAGCGATCGGACAGGATCACGAATCGTGCAGCCTTCTCCTTGTCGATCGGCCCTTTGTGTGCCGCAAGACCTCTCAGCACTTCTTTTCCACCCCTATTCTTACCTGCAAAGACAAGGAACTGGTATTCAGCGCCATCGATCCCGGTCGTGACCATATATACTTTGCCGTTACGCGGCGCTTCATCTACTATAGCCATTTTTTCTATGCTCATCGATCTGATCACTGATCCGAATTCTCCTACCGCATGCGTATCAGCATCCGTCTGTCTGTTCTGCATGCTGGCAGCCACAAGCGAATCGAATCTATCGCCGTACGCCTCCGTCGCTATTTCCGGCACGATGGGCTCTTCCATTGCTGCGCCTTTTGCGGCCGTTACTTCTTCTGTAGCTAATTCTGCGGTCACAACCGGCCATTCGTCCGCGTTCGGGCCTTCAAACTCAACCTTCCAGGCCTCGTTAAATCCGGCAAGTAGCCTCTGGTTATTGCCCGCGCTTATTCTGTCGAGCATGTAATTCACATACGCGTTCATGTCATCCGCCGTATCGATAATACCCTGACGCCTAAGGCCTCTCAAGAGGCCAGCCAACTCATCTCCGGTAGTCCGAGGATCTGCTATGTACATATCTATAGTATCAAGACTTATCCCGCCGCCCTCTGCTTCGGCGGCTTTGGCTGCAACATCAACTTTCTCTTCGATCGGCGCGAACGCGGCCGCTCCTTCGGGCGGCGTCACGGCAGCGGCTTGCGCCGCTGCGGACGCGGCGGCGGACGCGGCAGAACCGGTCGCTGTCGTCGTGGTCGTGACGGTAGCTTTATTTAACCTTGTCTCCAGGTCCGCTATCGCTTGGGCTTTCTTAGCTATGATACCTTTATATTTGTTATCTTCCGCAAGCGCCGGACAGCCATTCAGGACGCTCTCGAGTCTCGCAAGAGCCGCTTTCGCTATCCCTATCTGGATGCGCGCCGCGTCGGCTTCCGCCTGGTCATAGTTGTTCTTCTCACAGGCGTCTAGACGGTCTGTTGCGTCCTTAATAGCGGTATCAACCTCACCGGCGGCCTTATTGGCATCCTTCGTGACCTGAGGCATCCCGAGTTCGCCATATATCTTATCAAGTTTACTATCGGCATCGTCTCTTGCTTTCGTTATCTGCGGTTTATCCTTGGCAGCTTCCGTTTGCTTGTCCTGCATCTCCTGAAGCTGATCAGGCGTCATACCGCCCTGCATCGTCATCATCTGAGTGTACTGGTCCATCATATCCATGCGCTGGAGTTTCGCCGCGGCATCGGCCTGCTCTAGTATGGCCTTTTCGAGACTCACCGCGGTATCGACACTAACTGTACCATCCGAGAGACCGGAGAGGGTATAGAATACCGATCTCTTCTGGTCTATATCTTTGGTCTTGTCGAGGACCGAGACAAGAGTCTCAAGCGCTTTATCCTCATTCCTGGATGGAATTACTTTATCGGCCATCCTTCCTAAGAATCCGCTTATGTTGCCCATCACATCGAAGCCGCTTTTCTTCTTATCATTTTTCTTCTTCATAGACGATACCAGCAACCCGCCGCCTATATTAATGATCTGCATTAGGGTATTTGCCGACCAACCTGTCAATCCGAGGCTTTCGTAAGCTATTATTCCACCCAGAGTATATGAACCGGCAAGGCCCAGTAACCCGAGGGCTGGAGCCGCCGCCATAAGGAGCGGTAAGCCTATCTTAAGGCCCAGCTTCGTCCCGCTCCATATCTGTTCGCCGATGGTCTTCTGGTAGGACGGGAGTTTTTTCTCCTGTGCGGAGACCGCTTTATTTGCCGCGGCCTGTGCCTTATCCTCAGGCACGCCCAGCTTCTGGGCCTCCTTCCTCATCTTATCGTAGGTGACCGCGAGCTCGGCGAGATCGAGGACCGACATATTTGCGCGTCTTGGATTGGCGGCGATGAGTTCGGCGTAGCGGGTCTTCAGCGCATCATGCTGTTCCACCGTAAGGCCCTTCACGAATATCGGGGCCGCATCCATGGCAGGTGCTTCTCCCGACGCCGCGCCCGAGATCCTTAATAACGGCTCGGCCCTCTTTGCTATCTGGCCTAGCGTAAGGGTCTTTCCTTCAGCCACCTTCTGAGCTCTGGACATCCAGAACCCGTTCCACGTGATCTTCGGGAATAGAAGGGCCTTGCCTAAATAATTCTCCTTCTTGAACTTTACGCTGAGATCCCTGGCTATCTTCGTACGGCGCTCCGCGGTCTTCTGAGCCTCTACCTGCCGGCCAAAGGCCTGCGTAAAGATCTTCTTCTGTGCGGGCCTCGCCTTATCTATCATGGCCTTCTGCAATGCGGCCTGCGGGTTATCGCTCTTTATGATCTTCCTGAAGTCTTCCGGCCTGGGCTTCGCAACCTTATTGCCCAACGCATCCAATCCGACAGCAAGGATTGTAAGGGTTTCGAGCTGGCTATCTATATTCCTGTACGGATTGACGGCGCGTGCCGTCCTTAACATGGTATCGGCTATCACAAGGCACTGGCCGAAGGTGAGCGGAGTCGTCTCATCCGGCGGCAGGAAATTCACACCCATGGACCTTGCAACGGCCCTCTGTCTTGCGGGTGTCATCTTCTCAATGTCAGTAGCGGCGGTCACAAGCGCATTACCTTTCTTCGTCGTCTTGCCGGTGACTTCCCCAACGTATCCGTTCCCTTCTGTCATGACGGTATCTATCGCGGCGGCGTCGTTCGAATGCTTGGTCTTCAGCTCTTCCCTCGTAGGAGCCTGGACGGCATACCTCTTCTTCGATTCATCCTCCCTTGATGCCCTGGTGGGAAGCAGCAGGTTGAGGAGCGTCCTTCCGACCGCGACCTTATCCGCGAATGTCGTGCAGTGGTTCCAGTCCTTCGTACTGTCGGCCTCGATATCTTCGACGTCGATCCCCTCTATAGCCGCAAGCTCAGCGTCCACCTCGACCTTGATTCGGGCGGCTTCGGGAACACCCTTTAGCTTGCCGGAGAGGTCTCTTAAGAAATCTATCTGCCTCTGCCTCTTCTGCTCAACAAGCTGGTTGAAGCGCTCTTCCGCGGTCAGGAACTCGCCGCTCACGCTGACGTCGCCTCCATCCTCACTGCGATCATGGAAGTCCTTCAGTGCCTGGGCTAGCAGGTCTCCGAGCCCGTCGGTCCTCTTCTGGCCGTCGCTCTCTTTTCCCTGACGCATCCAGTCTTTCAGCTTTATCCTTACATGCCCTTCGAGCGCCTCTCCGACCGAGTGCTCTGTCGCGGCCGACTTGGCCACCGCCGCCCTGAACTTGAACTTCAATGAAGCAAGCATCTTCTTCTGATCCTGGGCACTCCTTCCATGGAAACCGTCGTTACCGGCCTTGACATTAGCCATGTATTCGGTTATGAGCGCGTAAGCGGCTATGTCGCCCCTCGATACGAAGTTCATCTTCGCGAAGCTGAACGACGAGGCGCCCTGGATGGAGAGGATCCTGTTCTCGGCGACATCGACTACGCATGTGACCGTCTGGTGAGTGGCCCTGTCTTCCATTGTGACCTCGACCTGGTCTCCCACAACTACCCTGGCCTTTGTGACATCGAACTCCGCGTCTATCATATTGCCGCTTGCGTCGGTCACCTTAGCTCTCACAGAAGACTTCCAGGCACCCGCAAGTTCATCCGCGGCCTCCTGCACAAGGGCCATATCCTTCTGGGTCGTATCGGTATCGAGGTATATTGTGACGAGGCTCATATTACCCTCGTTTCTGCAAGTCCTGCCCATCGCCTGTGCCGCAAGATTCTCGGTCATGTCGCTTGCCACTATATGGCTGTCTATCTCCTGGCCAAGGTAGTCCGTACCTATAAGGGCGGCTTCGCTCGTCAGCACGATCTTAGGCTTTATGCCTTTTGCCTTATCGCCGGCGATATTTGCCGCCTTATCCATGATATCCTGCGCCTTAGACGCGGTATCTATGACCTGGACCGTATCTGCGATATCTTCCTGCGAGTAGCCCTTCTCGGCCATCCTCTGTTTCAGGCGTTCGAGGACGAGCGCATTTAGCACAGCTCCCTTTACGTATACCATCTGGGCAACGTTGGTGCCAAGCGAACCTACGTCTTCGTATCCAGCCAGTATATTCTCCACAAGCTGGTCCACAAACGCCTGGCTGTATCCGTGCTTCGCGCTGTCATCGGTCACCTGCGCCCATGCCAGTAGTCCGGTCTTATGTTTGGCGCGCTGGTTCACCGGTAGATTCTGTTCCGCGGCCACCTCCGCCCTCAATGTCTGGTGTTTCTCGGCTATCTTCGCCCTCACCGCGGCCCCCATGGCCGTGTTATCGGACCCTTCGACGCTTTCGAACTTTGCGGTATCTATCGTCGACTTGTTGACCAGATACGTATCTTTGCCCAGCATCGCCTTCAGGAGCTCTCCGAATTCCGTTCCTGCGGCTCCGGATACGTCGGCGGCAGGATTCGCGCTCGTCAGCTCCACAAGCACCGCGCCCGTCGAAGTGTCGCCGACCTCGACCGAGGTAAACGGATCAAGTCCTTCGGCGAGTGCGACCGCTATGGTATATTTGTAGTCCTGGAAGTTGCTCGACTCTTTGCGCCCCGTATCGTCTACAGGACAGATCTTCGTCCTCGTATCGGTTATATCCGTCTTCATGATCTCTTGCCTTCCGTCATCGGTCGACATCACGATACGGTCCGGCTTATCTTCAAGGAGCGCGCCCTTTATCTCTTTTCCGTCCTTAGTCTTCACCGCTGTGTATGTATCATATCCACCCGAAGTGGCCTTCATCCTCCTCTTGTCTGTCCCGTGCATGATCTCCGACTGATGTATTGCCCTCATAACCGAGCTCATCTCCGACGCCTTGAAGCCCTTGGCTTCGAGCATCTTTATCAGCGCGTCGCTCATTATTATCCTGCCCTCATGCGTATATGAGTATCCGATCGTCATGTCCGAACCTTTGGCTCCGGACTTCCTCTCACCGAGGATCATCTTGGAGAATGCCTCGCTGTCGGAATAGTATGTCATGCCGCCCTTGTCGGCCGACAGACCCTTTAGCCTCATGAGCTCGTTATAGAGATCCGTCACCTTCTTCACCTGCTCCTTCGTTGGCGGATGCTGTTCGCCGGACTCGATGAACATATCGGTAGAAAGCGCGAATTTATCTATCTCGTCTATCCTTATAAGGTTGACCGAAGCGAAGGCCTCATATAGCGTAGGATTCGACTTATCGACTAGCCCTCTCATCTTCGCGCGGTCTTCGGCATACTTCGAGTTCTGGGCAAACGCGCCCTGGCCGTACGTCATGATGACGACCTTCGTAGTATCCTTTAGCGCGGCGGCAAGCGGCCCGTAGTCGCCCGTCTCTTTCGCCTTTTCGTAGAGCTCATCGCCGTTTACAAGCTCAAGGCCGAAGCACTCGAGAAGGATATCGTTGGCCTTAAAGTAGTTCTCGATGGCGGATCCCTTCTCGACTATGAGGAGAGCGTTCACCGAGTCGCCTTTCGAGATTATATTGATTATGGGCTCGATCAATGTGATGTACGTTTTTCCGGCCGATGTAGATGCGCATCCGATAAATCCTTCGGCGTAAGCCCTCAGGGTCTCTTTCTGTATATCCCTGAGCTTCGCGCCATCAATCCCCTTTAGTTTGAAAGCTATCGCGAATAGGTCTTCCGCTATCACCATAGCCTCATCCATGGATATATCTCCGCGAGCGGTCCTGAGATTATCTACGTACGTCCTGGCCGCCTCCGCTATCAGCGCGGCGCCCTCCTTCTTCTTGCCCTGTTTGTAGAGCGCGTCGGCCTGCTGATAAGCCCCGCTGTCTATTATATGCTGGCTCAGCTCACCGGATACTATAGGAGCAAGTGCCACGGCAGTCGACAAAGCCGTAGCTGTCGCAGTTGTCGTTGCAGTCGGCGCGGCGATGCTCGGCGAGGCCATGCCGGGTGTGGCCGTAGCTGTGGCAACCGGCTGAGAAGGCATACTAGGAGTTGCATCCGGCACATAGGTGGTTACGGAGTTCCAGCTTATGAGTAACGACAGAAGCGCCGCTATCCCTCGGGACCTGATATTACTCTTCAGGTTCTCCCACCAGCCCGTCTGGCGTCCTTCTGCCGCTGCCGTAGACTGTGCCTGCGAGGGCGTTGCAGCGTCTGCGGCCGGCATCGCCTGGACCCTTAACTTCGCGTCGGATACAGCCTGGAATATGAGGTCGTCATGAGCAACTCTATCCGCATCCGTCATGGCTACATTATTGGCCGATGTCGCGAATGCGAATTGTGTCAGATACAGGCTCTGTATATCATTTATCTCCGTCACACTCGTTGCGTTCTCGAGCCTCTCAAGGAGCTTTCCGTACCATGCGTCGAATGCCCTGTTGCCCGTAGCCATGGTCTGGGCGGCCGCCTGACGTGACGCACTCGATCCCGAAGCTGCAGCGGCTGACGCCGGTCCGCCAGTTGAAGCGATGAACGGATCGAGCTCGGCCTGCGCGGCGCTATCGAGCGACTGCTCCGCCGTCCTCTCGGCTGTAGGAGCGGAGAGCTCGGCTACGGTAGTGCCAGCGAACTTCGCTTCCGCTTCCAGTGCCTGGTTGTGGAAGTCGCGCCTTGCCTTCTCTGCAGCGGTCCTATTGGCTTCCGAGGCATTGGCCCATGCGCGGATCCTGGTGCCGAGGGTGACGCCTTCGGTCTTGCCTGTCTTCAACTGGTCTGCCTCAGCCTGGGTGATGATGTTATTGGCTACCGCGAAGTTGATCCATGCGCCAAGTTCCGTCATCTCATGCACAGCCTTTGCCTCAGACTGGGCGTATACGGCGTGTTCTCCACGTCCTGCGTGGCTCACGTCAAAGGCGGGATTGATTATTACGAGCATCCCGGTAGCCTGATCTATCCTGATCTTTATGCCGCCTTCCAATTCTATGCTCTTGCCTTCGATGCCGTTCAGCGCACCTCTGATATCGTACCTTCCATCTGATCTTCTCATACTCTCCAGGCTTATGCCGAGCTTGGTGGCCAGTTTTTCGGTAATATTCTGCATCTCTATACCTATGTTCTTCTGGTACGCCTCGTGGGCGGCCCTTGTGGCTCCGCCCTGGCCGTCGCCGGCTATGGCGGCGTCGGCCTCGCCCTGTGCACGCTCGACACGGTATTGGCCTTTGCTTTCGGCAACTATCTTTTCTATTGCGGCAAGCGGCGCCTCCACATTGGAAGAGAGCTTTCCATGCTCATATTCATTTATGATAGCCATACCATTGACTATCGATTCAATCCTTCTTCTCGTCCCACTGGGACTTATAATAACATCTCCAACCTTTAAGCCAGAGGCGTTCTCAACCTTAGCGCCACGAGGAGCCCTCTCGTTCTGTGTCACAAATTCAGCGTAGGTCACAATCTTATCTTTTGCTATCCTGGCGTCTTCTCTGGTCATTACACCCATTGCCACAGCCTTGTCCATGCCCTCGAACAGGAACTGCCTGTCTGAAGTTTCCGGCACCAGATACTTTGCCTGTCCTTCGGGATGCTTCCAGTTGTTTTCATTATCAGAATTAATAATGACATAGTATGGTCCGTGTTCGCCGGCCGTCAAGGAAGAATCGGAACTTGCCATAAGCGTCCCATATCCGGGATTTGCTCCACGGATCTCGCCATCGATAATAATACCAAGTAGGTTACGCAGGCCGCCCTTCTCCTGCTCTACGCCGTGAGCCATAATCGAATTCAAACGGCCTACCGTAAATATTCTGTCTTCAAGCTCCGTAAGCGCGGCGGCGTTGGCCCTCGCGTTCAATTGCCTATCAGCGTCCCCACCCTTACGCGAACTGCTTCCATAAATAATGTCCGTGACAATGAGCCACTTCATATCCTCATCGCTAAATTGTTCGGCGATCGCCGCGACATCATTCCGGTCCGTAATCTTATTGTATACACGCGAGCCTAGCGGGTTTTTAGCCTTTATCATATTAAGGACGTGGCCCAAAGATACCTTCCATCCGGGCAGATCAACGGGCTTCGCGAGCCTCGCCGCGACAACGGCCGAATCCTCTTTTTCGATAGCTTTAGCGAACGGCACTTCTATCCCCTTCAGGGCCGCAAGCTCAGCCTCCCTCACAACTATAGCGTTCTTCATGGCCCCTAACCGCCCAGGGTTAGCGCCGTCTTTCCTTGCCACGTCGTATTTTGCCTTAAGGCCGGATATCAGGTTTTCGAGTTCAGACACCATCATGTCTCCCGCCTTCTCCATATACTCCTGACTTCTGGCATTTTCTTCGGCGCGCATTTGATCTATCCTGGCCCTGGCTTCAGCGCTCATACTTGCCATCTGTTTGACGAGATCAGCCCTGCGCCCAGCAAGCATCTCTCTTGCAAGCTTAAGAGTTTCGCCGGTAGACCTACCTTTTCTTTCCATTGCCGCGCCCGTACCCACTATCCTCTCAAGGTCGGCGATCTCGGACTCGAGACCCAAGACCGCTTTCGCTTCAGCCTCGACCTCTATATTCCTGGCCCTCTCCTCGGCCTCAGCTTTTTGCTTCGCCTGTAATTCGGCGCTCGCCTTTATGGCCTGCCTGACCTCATCAACGCTCATCTTCGCAAAGACATCTCCCTTTATGGGATCTTTTCCTTTTACGACAACCAGTCCATCTTTTGAGATAGTAGTGACCAGCCATCTTACTCCTGCACTGTCGACATATCGAGTCTCGAACGGTTTGAGCTCTATTGTTTCATCGGAGGCGATGAACGGATCGATCTCTGCGGCCGTAGCGCTATCCATGGATTCCTCAATACTCTCTCCTCTGATATTCGCCGGCACGGTCTCAAGTCCGAGCATCTGCGCTATACCTGCCCGATGGTTGCCATCATCAAGAGCGTACGTTCCGTCAGGCAATAACGTTATCTCGATAGGATTATCATTAAGGAATTTCACTACCTTAGCCATGTGGGCACCAAGCCTCTCTATTATCATATCCATCTGTGCCCTGTCCTCGGCGGCATTGGCAGATGTCATCTGTTCGATATCCGATACGTCAATACCAAGATGCTTCATAATATCGAGGACACCCGCTCGAGTATAGCCATCCTGAAAACCGATAAGATCAAGCCTGAACTCCTCAACGGATCCATCCAGCCTGTCAAGTTCAAGAGCCACTTTATCTATGTCTTCTATCATCATCTTCTGCTCTGACATATATTTCATCTCGGCCTCCAGAGCAGCCTTATGGAAGTCGCCTCTAGCCTTCTCTGCGGCGGCTCTATTGGCTTCCGAGGCATTGGCCCATGCGCGGATCCTGGTGCCGAGGGTGACGCCTTCGGTATTTCCGCTCTTTAGCTGGTCGGCCTCGGCCTGGGTGATGATGTTGTTTTCAACAGCGAAGTTGATCCATGCTCCAAGCTCGGTTATCTCGTGGACTGCCTTGGCCTCCGACTGGGCGTATACGGCGTGTTCACCGCGTCCTGCGTGGCTCACGTCAAAAGCGGGATTGATTATTACGAGCATCCCGGTATTCTTATCTATCCTGATCTTTATGCCGCCTTCGAGTTCTATGCTGCCGCCTGCCCTTTCAACGGCGCCTCTTATATCGTACTTTCCATCGGCTCTCTTCATGCTCTCAAGGCTTATACCGAGCTTATCCGCCAGCTTCTCGGCGACCTTCTGCATCTCTATACCTATATTCCTCTGGTATGCCTCGTGTGCGGCCCTTGTGGCGCCTCCCTGGCCGTCGCCTGCTATAGCGGCGTCGGCAAATCCCATGGTCGGCGCTTCTGCCTGCGTAACGATGGCTAACGGTGCGGCAACGCTCGATGCACGCTCTGCTTGTGCCTGACGGGCCATCGCTTCCCCAAGCGGCAGACGTCCTCGGGTCATAGCCTCCTCAAGTGAGATGCGTCCTTCCGCCGCGTCTCTACGGGCCATCGCTTCCCCAAGCGGCAGACGTCCTCGGGTCATAGCCTCCCC